>Ga0224557_1000069_pt1 | contig 112100 bp, 109 predicted proteins | sample 714S31014metaG_FD_180677 | JGI IMG/M metagenome (GOLD analysis project Ga0224557, IMG submission 180677) | Peat soil microbial communities from Stordalen Mire, Sweden - 717 S3 10-14 | ecosystem: Environmental > Terrestrial > Soil > Wetlands > Peat | place: Sweden: Norrbotten County, Stordalen...
AAAGTCAGGTTTTGAAAGGGCACGACTTTAGTCGTGCCGTAAGTGATTCAAAACAAACATGGGCTTTAGTCGGCGCCAGAACCGGCGCCAGCCGGAAGGGACGTTCAAAGGCAAACACGGCTTCACCGGTAACACCCTGTGGTAAAAGTCAGGTTTTGAAAGGGCACGACTTTAGTCGTGCCGTAAGTGATTCAAAACAAACATGGGCTTTAGTCGGCGCCAGAACCGGCGCCAGCCGGAAGGGACGTTCAAAGGCAAACACGGCTTCACCTGTAACACCCTGTGGTAAAAGTCAGGTTTTGAAAGGGCACGACTTTAGTCGTGCCGTAAGTGATTCAAAACAAACATGGGCTTTAGCCCCTGAGGGATGGTTTTTCGGCATCTTCGACTTTCACCACGGGCTGGTAAGCATCTTGTATGCAATTAGATATAGCAAGATCGGGCCTGTAGCTCAACGGTTAGAGCAGGGGACTCATAATCCCTTGGTTCGGGGTTCGAATCCCTGCAGGCCCACCAGAATATCGCATGGATAACACATATTCTATCAACAAGATAAGAGGTTAAAGTCGCCAAGAAACGCCGCTCCACTTTCGGTATATATGCGTCTAGTACTGTGACCGCATGATTGTGTAACGGCCGGAAAGTAGCGCCGGTCTCCTGACCGGCTGTAGCGCGGGCTTCCCAGCCCGCGCTCGCACCCCTCATAGCACCATTTCATCTGGACAGAGACCTATTCGCCCTCAAACTCCAGAGTAGCCGCCCAATGGCTTTTCCCAGGTCGCGCCAGTGCTCCGGGTGGTTCACGCGCAATCCGGAATCTTCCGCTCTCTGTCATCCCTTCCGCTTATGCCCTGCCACGACTCGGGCTTCTGCCGATTTCGGCGTGAGCTTCCAGGTGAACGAGAGCAGCACAATTCCCAGAAAAGTCGACGTCAATATCCCGTACAGCGCCGCATTCCAGCCGTACCGTTCCACGAGTGCGCCTATACCCTTGGACTCGACCACACGCCCTAGAGAGCCGAGAATGGAGATAAAACCGTTGGCAGTGCCGATCGCCTTCTTTGAGGTGACATCCAAGGCGCAAATACCTAACAGCATCACTGCCGGATAAACAAAAAAACCAATGACGCCAAACAAGGCAAGGTCCAGCCATAGCTTATTGTCGGGACTATATAAAATGCCAACGAAGGCAAGAAACACAGGAATCATGCAGAGCAGGCAAATCATTCCACGGCGGCCGCCAATCTTGTCCGATAGCCAGCCCACCAGAACCGTACTGAGCATCGCGGAAAACTCCAGCGTTGCCGTACCGATTCCTCCCTCGCCTAGACTGGCGTGCTTCACCTCTTTCAGGAAGGTCGGTCCCCAATCGAGCATGGCATATCGGGCGACGTAGGCAAAGAAGTTGGCGCCGGCAAAGAGCCAAAGATAGCGATTCTTTAGAATGTAATTGACCAGCAAGTCGCGAGTGCCCAGCTCCTTTTCGCTATCTCCTTTGCCGCCGGCCGGATAATCGTCGCGGAATTCCTCGATAGGCGGAAGCCCAACCGACTGAGGCGTGTCCCGGAGCCTTAGTAAGAGATAAATTGCGCACAGGATTGCCAATATACCCGGAACATAGAATGCCGAGCGCCAGCCTAGCATTACGGTGGAATAGGCCGCAATGATCCCAACCAGACCGCCTCCCACATTTTGGGCGAGGTTCCAGAACGCAAAGATCGTTCCCCGCTCGCGAATGCTATACCAGTGACTCAGCGAGCGGCCGCAAGGGGCCCATCCCATGCTTTGCGCCAGCCCGTTCATTGTCCACAGGGCAAGGTGCACCGGGTAACTGCTTGCGGTTGCAAAAGCAAAATTGCAACAAGCGGTCAACAGCAATCCCAGAGGCATGAAGTAACGGGGGTTGCTTCGGTCTGACAGGGAACCCATGATGAATCTGCCAATACCATAGGTCATGACGGATAATGCCAGCATGTTCCCGATCTGATCCTTACTGTAGTTCAGCGCCTGTCCCATCTCCTTCGAGACAACGGGAAGATTGTTTCTGACCAGATAAAATGTGGCATAGCCGATAAAAGTGGATTCCAGAATCTGCCATCGCAGCTTAGGATAATTCCGTTTGACCTGTAGATCGGGAAGCCTGGCAATATGCACCGCCGGCTTCAAAAAGCGAAGATTCCAGGTCATGGATAACCTCATTGCATTTGTTTCTCTTGCGATCGGATGATGAAGAATAATAACAGTGCAAGCACTGCACCCGATCTCATCCATGCCTCAGGCAATTTCTCGCCAACCGTGAGCCCCGCCAATCCAAGGCGGCAGACGCGGCCTGGTCCTGGCCCCCTTGCACATGTAGATGTACTTCAAGCATTCGCAGCTCCGGTAGGCGGGATCGCCGCAGTGGGCACAGCCGGTTCCGTGGCGCAGCACCACAGCCCGCACTGTCTCCTTTTGGGCGCGCAGGGAAATTCGCTCAATCGGCTTCATCGCCCAAGTCCAGCAAGTTCCGTGAGTTTTTCCTGAACTCTCTCAATTACTGCTATAAGTTGATGATTATAAAGTGGTGGCCAGAGACGGGATTGAACCGCCGACGCCGGCCTTTTCAGGGCCGCGCTCTACCACTGAGCTATCTGGCCTCAGTGCAAACTTCAGTTGCATGTCTACGCGTGGAATCCGGCATCGCCGGAAGAGGTGGGCGAGTCCACGTACAGTGCGCTGCAACAACTCGATCAGTATACCAACTCCCATACTCCACGCCAAACCCTGAGCTCAATCCCTGCCCAAGGCGCCAATCCCTGCTCTACACTGGTAGGCAATCATGCGCCGCCTAGCCCACCTTCTCGCCTGCCTCGCCCTCGCCGCATTCTCTCTGGTCGCAGCCACTCCCGCGCAGACACCCGCTCCCCGGTCTCCTGATCCGGAAGCGCGCGCCGCACAAGCCTATCAATCCGCCGCCCACCATGGGCCGCTGAGCTTGCACGCCTTCCTCGCCGACTTTCCCAAAGGGGCCGATTTACACGTTCATCTCTCAGGGGCAGTCTATGCGGAAACCTTTATCCACGATGCCGGCGTTGACGGCCTGTGCGTGGACCCCGCGGCCCTCAGTTTTGCCAAGCCCCCCTGCAACCTACCACCGCTCATACCCGCCAGCCGTCTTTACGACAATCTGAGCCCTGCCAATCAGGACCTCTACGATCGGCTTATCGACGCCTTCTCCATGCGCAGTTTCGTCCCCACCACAGGCTTCAGCGGTCACGACCAGTTTTTTGCTACGTTTGGTCGATTTGGGGGGCTCGACAAGCGACACATCGGCGAGTGGGTGGACGAGATCGCCAGCCGCGCGGCCGCCCAGAACCAACAGTACCTCGAGCTGATGCAGACCCCTCCCTTCAGCCACGCCGCGGCCATCGCCTACCAGGCCGGCTGGGGGCCGGATTCCGCCATCGCGCGGCCAAACCCTGCGCAACCTGACTTTGCCCAGTTCCGCCAAACGCTCATCGACCACGGTCTGCGCGATGAAGTAGCTCCCGACCGCGACGAAGTCAGCTCCGCCGAAGCTCAGCGGCGCCAGATCGAGCATTGCGGAACCCCGCAAGCCGCACCCGCCTGCCAGGTTGAAGTTCGCTACATCTACCAGGTCTTGCGCGGCTTCCCGCCCCAGCAGGTCTTCGCACAGACCCTCCTCGGCTTTGAGACCATCCAGCAAACCATGGAAGCCCATGAGCCCGGCTTCATCGGCATCAACTTCGTCATGCCTGAGGACGGCTTCATCTCCATGCGCGACTACACGCTGCAGATGAAGATGCTCGACTACTTCCACTCCGTCTATCCCAACGTTCGCATCAGCCTTCACGCCGGCGAACTGGCTCCCGGCCTCGTCCCGCCCGAGGGTCTGAGCTTCCACATCCGCCAGGCTGTCGAGTTGGGACACGCCGAGCGCATCGGCCACGGTGTCGATGTGATGTTCGAAGACAACGCTCCGGCCCTGCTCAAGGAACTCGCCCAAAAGCACGTGATGATCGAAATCAACCTCAGTTCCAATGAAGGCATTCTGGGCATCAAGGGCGCTGACCACCCGTTCCCCATCTACCTCGCCGCTCATGTCCCTGTCGCGCTGTCCACTGACGATGAAGGCGTTAGCCGTATCGACATCACCCACGAATACGTGCGCGCCGCCCTCGACTACCACCTCACCTACCAGGACCTCAAGCAGATTGCCCGGACCGGCATGGAGCACGACTTCCTTCCCGGTGACAGCCTTTGGGCCGCCCCAGACGTGTTCACCATCCCCGCCGCTCCTTGCAAGGCCCAGCCCCTCGGCAATGAAAAGCCTAACCCCGCCTGCAAAGCCTTCCTCGACTCCAGCGAAAAGGCCGCCGCCCAGTGGGAACTCGAACGCCGCTTCAGAGCCTTCGAAGCCAGGTTCTGAAAACTGCTCAAACAGTTGCACCTTCTAGCACCGTTCAGCCATCCCCTCGCCGCGACTCCCGTCTAATCTCTTCAGTGGCTCCGTCGCGCCGGTCGTCCCCTGCACAGGGAAATCTTTGCGCTCCAGAATTGAGGGTGGGACTGATCGGAAATCAAGCACATCTGCGCAGCCAGTCGAACAGCGCGCCCTCCCGTTTCCTGAAAACTGGCCGGCTTCTGTTTTTCCTCGCGCTATCCGGGCTGGCCACCCACGCGTGGTCTCAGCAGGCCCAAGTGTCCCCGACCCAACAGAGCGCCGGGCCGCCTGCGCCAGGCAGCATCCGCGGCATCGTAGTCGATCGAGACGGAGCCGTCCTTGAGGGTGCCCGCATCTCGCTCGCTCAGGCTGGCTCCGGCGCTCCGCCAGGGACAGCGATTGCATCCGACAGCAACGGCTGCTTCAGTTTTGCGGCCGTCCCGCCTGGAGCCTTCAAACTCACCGTCTCCTCGAATGGATTTGCGACCCAGACCCTCACCGGTGTCCTGCACTCCGGCGAGAGCTACGAAGCGCAACCAGTCGTATTGTTTGTCTCAACCGCTGCAAGCGAAGTGCGGGTAACCAAGGTGCGCACGCTTGAAAGCGTCGTCGCCTCTTCAACCGCCGCGCCCCGGTCGCTCACCCTGCTGCTGGCGGCCTTTGGCGGACTGGCGATCCTGGTCGGCGGCATCGGCGTCTACAGCCTCATCTCGTATACCGTCAGTTGGAGAACCCGCGAGATTGGGCTGCGCCTTGCCCTGGGCGCCAATCGACTCCAGATTGTGCAATTGGTCCTGCGCCAAAGCCTCGTGCTGGCCATCGCCGGCTCGGCGCTGGGCATTGCGGGGGCCGTTGCAGCCACGCGGATGATGAGCCAATTCCTCTTCCAGACAAGCCCGCTTGATCCCCTCACCTACTCCCTGGTGCCTGTGCTTTTCTGCTTGCTGGCGCTGGTCGCGGCCTGGGTCCCGGCGCAACGGGCAGCCGGCGTGGACCCCATCGTGGCGCTGCGCAACGAATGATTCGGCCAGTGGCAGGATCATCAAACGGGGAGGCTGACGGCGGCTCCTTTGGCTTCTCCTTTTCTGTCCCGCTTTTGCCGAATCCGGCCTACACTTTCTCCATGGACAACGAGCGCATCCGTGCCATCTGCCTGGCGCTCCCGCACGTTGTGGAGACGGTCAACTGGGGCCATCACCTCGTTTACTTTGTCGGCGACCGCGACATCGGCGGCAAGATGTTCGCCATGACCGACCTGGACGGCACGGGGGCTCGGCATTTCCGAGGGCGCCTTCACCTTCAAGGCGGAGATTCTCGAATACCTGAAGCTGTAGAGTCGAGTGTTGCGGGTAAAGCGCTTTCCTCAGAACATCTGCTGAATCGCCATCATGGGCAGGAAGAGCCGATGGTCCGCGTCGAGGATCGAGGAAAATCCGTATCTCTGGTAGAAGGCTGCGGCTTGCTTATCCTTCGCGTCCACAACCACGCCAGCCGAAGCGATGTGCGCGCTTTGGGCCAGTGACCGCCGCAGAGCATCGAAAAGCAACGTCTCGCCAAGCCTTTGGCCTTTCCATACGCTGGAAACCGCCAGGCGGCCGAGCAGTGTGGCGGAAACCACAGGGTAGCGAGCGAGCTTCTTTGCCACGGTCTCAGGAAGCCGCACAAGTTCGATGCTGAACTGAGACAGCGTGTAATAGCCGGCAATGGCGGGAGACTCCATCACCGCAACGTAAACCACCGCTGCGCGCTTCTCCATGTCCTGTGCCGCCTGCCGCTGGAGATACGCATCCAGCGCTGAAACGCCGCAACTGAAGCCCACCCGATCATGCCGTTTCCTGTCGAGCAGTTCAATCCTTATCGGCAAGCCTGGATGGTGTGCGGACATTACTCGCTCACGATCCCTTTACCAAGCAGCGCCTTGTATCGCTTAGCGGCGGCCATCGCCTTTTCGTTGGGCCCTGGGGGGTTCAGAAGCAACTCCGCGAAGGCTACGCTGGCTTGCTCACTGAGCGTCAGCACCTCGTTCTCGCGAATGGTGCGCGTGGCCGCCTCCTGGGCGCTTTGAACCACGAACTCCGTGAGCGAGGATCCTCGCAGCGAAGCCGCGTATTCCAAGCGCTGCTTCAGCGCCGGAGAGATGCGGGCTTCCAGTCTGGCGGCCCGTGCTGTCTGAAGTTGAGGCATGGCGTTTCCTTTCATGAATGCGGATTCCATTGTACGGCAAATTGCCGTATTCAGTCCACAAGCCCTCCTTGCCGATTTTCATCTTTCCCCGCGGCCCTTTCCGTCTTACACTCTCCAAATGGACAACGAGCGCATCCGTGCCATCTGCGTGGCGCTCCCGCACGTTGTGGAGACGGTCAACTGGGGCCATCACCTCGTTTACTTTGTCGGAGACCGCGACATTGGCGGCAAGATGTTTGCCATGACCGACCTCGACGGCACGGGGACAGGCGTCCTTTGGTTTCACTGCGGCGCGGAACGCTTCCATGAGCTGCTGGAGACCCAGGGAATCATCGCCTCGCCTTACCTGGCCAAGGCCTTCTGGGTGACCATGGAGCGCTGGGACACGCTCAGGACGCGGCAAGTGGAAGACGAACTGCGCCGTGCCCACGGCCTGATCTACGAAAAGCTGCCTAAACGCACCAAAACCGTGCTGGGGCTGCCGCAGAAAGAGCGAGCCAAGGCCCTTCGCGAGCGGAAAAAGCTGCTGTCGGCACGGGCAAAAGCTAAACGGGGCTGAGAGGGAACTGCCGGGTGCCCCAGGTCTCGTCTCTGAGACCTGGGATTTCACGCGCGCCAAAACAACACAAACCTGAAATCTCCCCTCCGCTCCGTGCAGATAATATCCCTTTCCCGGCGCACAATTGGACCAGTGCCAAACAGGACAACAAACTCATGGGCGAGATCGCGCCGCAGCCCCCGTTGCAAGTGTCGGATATGTCCCCAGTTATGTCCCCGGTTCAAAATGTCAGGTATGTGCCCGGTCCGTACCCCTACCCCCTACCCCCCCTGTGTTTTTCGCTAAACCACTGATTCAACGTATGTTTCCTAAAATCTGCGCAAGAGCCGCTATGAAAACAAAGGGGTTACAACCAGCGCGGGAGCAAAAATCACCCTCCGGAGGCCCAGGAAGTTGGAAAAGAATGGGTTAGCGTTCGTGGAACTGCTTCCATGGCGCAGCCGTATCATTTCTATGAGGCTCCATAGCCATGGTGAAATTTCTCTTGTGGTGCATTCTTCTGGTGCTGTGCTGGCCGCTGGCGCTGATCGCGCTGGTCCTGTATCCGATTGTGTGGTTGCTCCTGTTGCCGTTTCGCGTGGTTGGAATCGCGGTGGGCGGGGCGCTGGAACTTGTCAGAGCGGTCATCTTTCTCCCCGTGCGGATTCTACGGACCATTTAGTTGGCGTCATGTTTCTTGACAAGCGGCGCGTTTCCCATCGCGGTCCTTGCCGGGGCTATCTTTCCGCCTTCGGCATGAGTTCCTGCTTCCCATGACTTTCCTTGAGCAGTGTTCCCGGACATCCTTTTACACTTACGCATGTCCAGGAATCAAAATGATTAGCAATCTCTACAACTTGCCTGCCGTTTCGTCGCCTGCTCCAGGGCGCAACGTATGATCCTCTCTCTCGCTTTCTGCCTGGGCTCTCGGCTGCTCCTTCTGGCTGCTCAAGTACGCGGCGCGGATGAGACCTTCCCGGTCGTCCACAACGACCCCATCACCATCCGCATTCTCGACGGCACGGACGGGCGCCCGCTTGCCCACGCCCATTTGAGCCTCGTCGCGGGCTATAACCAGCGCGACCTTCATCTGGAGATGTGGCATGAAGACGCCCTCACGGACGATCATGGCAGGGCGCGATTCCCAGACGCGTTGGCGAATCTGCCCTTCCTCCAGATCAGGGTAGCCAAGCAACACATTTGCCAGCCAGATTCCGGCTCGGCCACATTCAACGTCGATCGCATTCGCCGCGACGGGCTCAGCACGGCGAATCGCTGCGGCACGGCCACAGTCGAGGACGCTCCTGGAGTCTTTACCGTGTTCGTAAAGATCAAGAACGCAGCGCCGAAGCCGGCCTTGCCTACCGCGCATTCTGTCTCTTCGATAGCCGCTCAGAGCCGCTGATCCCTCCCCATCCGCTTGCCGCCGACCGCCTCCCTGCGTTAGCGTCACCCTGAGAGCCTCTTACCAGCTCTCAGGGCTGCGCCGTCGGGCTCCGGTACACGTCCAATGGTCAGAGGAGAAGATTGATGCGCAGAGTTTTGCCGGTGGCTGTGGCCTTGCTGATGCTTGCCGCCACGCCCATGACCCGGACGCAGACTTCAGACGATGCCGGCGTGAAGAACGCAAAACAGGCGCGCGCGGCACTGGACGCCATGGTTGAGGCCATGGGCGGCCAGGTCTGGCTCAACATGAAGAATCGGATGCAGCAAGGCCATGTGGCCGGGTTCGACCACGGCAAGCCCAGCGAAGGCACGACCGACTACTGGGATTATCACGCAGGGCCGGACCAGGACCGCATTGAATACACCAAGCACCGCGACGTGGTGCAGTTTTACATTGGGCGCGAGGGCTGGGAGGTCACCTATCGCGGCAAGAAGGCTCTGCCCCAGGAGCAGGTGGACGACTGGCTCCGCCGCCGCGACCACTCGATCGAGACCGTCGTCAAAACCTGGCTCAACGATCCCAAGACCATCCTTGTGTACGAGGGGAAGCGCTTGGCGGAGCGGCATCTGGCCGATCAGGTGACTCTCATATCTGCCCAGAACGAGGCCGTCACCATCCAGATGGACACGCAGACTCACCTGCCGCTCCGCCGCACCTTCCAGTGGCGCGATCCAGTCTTCAAAGACAAGAACCTTGACGCGGAGGAGTACGACGACTACCACACGTTTGACGGCATTCCCACCCCGTTTACCATCACACGCTTCAAGAACGACGAAATCATCCGGCAGTATTTCATTGTCCACGTCACCTATAACCAGCAGTTGCCGCCCGACTTCTGGAACGTGGACGCAGCGGCCAGCCGAATCAAGAAATAGCGCACCACGAACACTCCCCAGCTTGGCTTGTCCGCGGCCCATGCAGGATGCGGCGGATGAGCGGCCAGGATGTGTCTACCCTGAATCTTTGGGTAGTTAATCCAGCAAGAGTGGGCTGTTTTGACCAATAAATCGTTATAGATAGCACACAAGTTGCAGCCCAATTCGATCTTTTCCCTTGCACGGGCCTACTTGACTGAGTAGAAACAAGCTGTGGCCCTCGGACGTTCGCGAAGAAATCCGAAGGGCCAACTCAGTTCATGCGGAATGCATGGAGGGCTCCTTTTCGGCATCTTCGTACGATGAGCGCGATTGCGTTTGAGCCAAAATCGCATTCATCACAGGAGGATTTGTGGCGGGCCAACGATCGGATCTGACGTTTGGCGCGAATCGCGCAAAGAGGATCGAACCTCTCTTGGATCCCACTGCCAGCGACGAACTCGACCGCCAGATCCTGGAATTCAGTCTGCGCTACGACCCGCAAACCGGCCTATTGAACCACCACGCCTTTCAGAATGCCCTTGCGGCTCATCTGAGAAGTATTCAGCCCGGCGAGGAGGTCGCGCTGATCTGGATCGACCTGCTGAATCTGCGCAAGGAGTTTTCTCTATTGGGCTGGACGGGAGCCGAGGCATTGGCGCGCCGCATTGCGGAAACTCTGCGCTCCGTCGTCGATGACGATGCGTTGTTGGGGCGCTTCGGCGCCCGAAGCTTCCTGGTGGCCATGGGAGCCTATAAACTCGGCAAGTACGGCCGGCGCCGCGTCCAGGACGTCATAGACATGCTCACGCCGCAGCGGCCGCGCGATGAGGCCACCGAGCCGGAGGTGGCGACTGGAGTAGCATTCTTCCCTTCCGACACCGCGTCGGCCGACGACTTGGTGCGTTTTGCCGGCCTGGCAGCCGCCCGCGCCAGCTACATCAAGAGCCGGATCGTCGTTGCCTTCCATCCCAGGATGAACAGCCTGATCGTGCGCGATCACCTGCTCGAGGTGGAAATGCGCAAGGGACTGGATCAGGGCCAGTTCCATATGGTTTACCAGCCCAAGGTGGATCTGATGACGGGTCAGGTGTTGGGCGCGGAGGCCTTGATCCGGTGGAACCACCCCGATCTGGGCGCCATCCCGCCCAGCGAGTTTATTCCCGTCGCCGAGCGCTCCGATCTGATTCACCGCATCTTTGAATTCGGTTTGCGAACCACGCTGGAACAGGCCCGGGAATGGCGCGATCTCGGCCTGGCCTTGCCGCTTGTCGCCGTGAACGCCTCCGCGGCCAACTTGCGCGCGGACGACTCTCCCCGCATGGTGCGCAGCATCATGGAAAATATTCCCATCGCGCCCACGCAATTGGAACTGGAGCTGACCGAATCGCTGGCCTTCGAAGACGAAGAACTGTTTACCCAGCGGATGCGGCAACTGAGGGCGATCGGGGTTCGTGTCGCTATCGACGATTTTGGCACCCGGTATACAGGATTTAACGTGCTGAGACATTTGCCCCTGAACACGATGAAAATCGACCAGTGCTTCATCCGCGGGATTGACCGCTGCCCGGACATGCTGGCGCTGTGCGAAACCATTGTCGCCATGGGCCGGCAATTGAAGCTGCGCATGGTGGCCGAAGGAATTGAGGAACGCGGCGAGCTTGAAGTCATGCGCAAGATCGGCTGCGAGGCCGGCCAGGGATATCTCTTTCAGCGGCCGGTTCCGGCAGATGAGTTCACGGCCTTCATGCGCGAGTGGCCGGAGCGGATGCGCGAATTCGGTTTCGAGTATTTCCCCGGCCTGTTCGAGACCGATCCAATCTATGCGGTAGGTTAAGTGCAGCCCCCGAACATTCCTCGAGCAGGCTTGTTTATAATCCAGACGAGCGCAAGCGGCCCCGCACACGCGCCCTTTGGAGCCAGAGAATGACGTTTGACATCCAGGCGATCATGGGTTTTCTTCCCCACCGCTACCCGTTTCTGTTGATCGACAGAATTGTTGAATTCGAGCCCACAAAGCGGGTGGTGGCCATCAAGAATATCACCATCAACGAGCCCTTTTTTCAGGGACACTTTCCCGGTTACCCCATCATGCCCGGCGTGCTTGTGGTGGAAGCGATGGCCCAGGCCGGCGCCATCATCATGATGGCCGCAATTCAGGACCGCGATAACAAACTCGTGGTCTTCACCGGTATCGAGCGCGCCAAGTTCCGCCGCCCGGTGACACCCGGCGACCAGTTGCGCATCGAAGTGGACGTGCTCTCCATAAAGACCCGCGTCGGCCGCATTGAAGGCAAGGCCTTTGTAGACGGCAAGCTGGCCTGCCAGGCCACGCTCACCTGCCAGGTGGTGCCCAGGGTCCGCGAACCCCGCCCGGCCGCGCCAGAGCCCCTGCCAGAAGCCCCAGACACAGCCTCAGACGCGAAGGCCGCGCCAGTGCAAGAAGTGGTGACCCCGGAGTGAGCATCCATCCCAGCGCCGTGATCGCTCCCGGAGCCGTCGTTCCGGACTCCTGCAGCGTCGGCCCCTTCTGCACCATCGGGCCAGAAGTCGTTCTCGGTGAAAACTGCACCCTCCTCTCCCACGTCGTCCTCGACGGCCGCACCCGCATCGGCGCGCGCAATGTGTTTCACCCGTTCTGCTCCGTCGGCGTCCCGCCGCAGGATCTGAAGTATGGCGGCGAACCGACGGAGTTGGAAATCGGCGACGACAACACCATCCGCGAGAGCGTAACCATCAGTCGCGGCACCGTGGGCGGCGGCGGCATCACGCGGATCGGCTCCAACTGCCTGCTCATGACCTGCGTGCATATCGGCCATGACAGCCATGTGGGCAACCACTGCATCCTGGCCAACGCCGCCACACTAGCCGGCCACGTCCTCATCGAGGACTATGTGACCCTGGGCGCCTTCTGCCCTGTCCACCAAGGCTGCATCGTGGGCCAGTACGCTTTTGTCGGCGGCGGCACCATCGTCACCCAGGACGTGCTGCCTTTTTCGCTCACCTCGGCGCGCCGTGAGAACAAGGCATTCGGCATCAACAAGGTCGGCCTCGCCCGGCGAGGTTTCTCGCCCCAGCGCCTGCAAACGCTTCAGAAGGCCTTCCGCCTGCTGCTGGCAGCCAAGCTGAACACCTCGCAGGCTCTGGAGAAGATCAAGGAACTCGAAGGCGAGGACGTAGAGATTCTTGCCGCCTTCATCGAGCGCAGCCATCGCGGGGTCATCAAGTAAGGGGCCATGACTGAAGCGCAAAAGGCGAACCCATTCAGAATTGGAGATCGGGTGCGCTTTGCGCCGAATGCGCATGCCTACGGATGGACCTGGTCTTCGTTTGACAGAATGAGGCTGCAGCCAGGGGACATTGGCGTCGTCACGCGCATCGAGAACGGCTGCATGATTCTCGACAATGAGCGTGGAGGCATCCACTGGGAGTGCTTTGAGAGAGCATAGCGCTCCGAAGGTCGTCTCTCGTGGCGTATGCTTTTGGGAGTAACGCAATGCATTGGAATGTAGTCTCAGTCCAACCACTCTCGCCGCTGGAGCTCGCTGTCCGGTTTCAGGACGGCACCGAGGGCAAGGTGCGCTTTGAACCCAGTCACCTCAGCGGCGTCTTCGAGGCCCTGAAGGCCCCGGATTTTTTCCGGCAGGCGCGCGTTGAAGACGGTGCGGTCACTTGGCCCGGTGAAATCGACCTTGCCCCGGACGCCATGTATCGAGAAATCAAGCGTTCCGGCGAATGGGTGCTGCGGTGAGACAGAACGTAATCTTGCGCCGGGTTCCGATTCGGCGGGCGCCATGAAACTCGGCCTCATCGCCGGCAACGGCCGCTTTCCCTTCCTCCTCCTGGATGCGGCGCGCGCGCAGGGATTCGCCGTGGTGGTCGCCGCCATTCGCGAAGAGACTGACCCGGAGATCGACCAGCGCGCAGCCGCGGATGGGCACATCACCGTCCATTGGCTCTCGCTGGGCGAGCTCTCCCGTCTGATCGAGGTCTTCCACAAAGAAGGCGTCGAAAAGGCTGTAATGGCCGGCCAGGTAAGGCACAAGCAGATTTTTTCCAGCATCCGCCCCGACTGGCGCCTGGCCAAGCTGCTGCTCAACCTCCGCACCCGGAACACCGACATGCTGCTCGGCGCGGTCGCCAAAGTCCTCGGCGACGAGGGCATTGAGCTGATCAGTTCCACTGCGTTCCTTGAGCCGCTGCTGGCTGAGGAGGGCGTGCTCACTGAAACTGTAGCCGGTGGGCGCGCCCCGGACGACGAAGAGCGCAAAAACATCGAGTACGGCCTGGGAGTGGCCCGCGCCCTGGCCGGATTCGACATTGGACAAACGGTAGTCGTGGCTGCCCAGGCATGTGTCGCCGTCGAGGCCATGGAAGGCACGGACGCCGCAATCGAGCGCGCCGGCCAACTGATGCGCTCGCTGGAGGACGATGCGTCTGGGCCCGCTTCAGAGCCCGCTTCGACGCTCGAACGCCAGTTGACCGTGGTGAAGGTGGCCAAGCCCTCTCAAGACATGCGCTTCGACGTGCCCGTGATCGGCATCGACACGATTGAGGCCATGGTCCGGGCAGGCGCAAGTTGCCTCTCCGTCGAGGCTGGCCGCACGCTTCTCTTCGATCGCGACTCCCTGCTGGAACGCGCCGCCCAGGCAGGCATTGCCATTGTGGCCACTCCGCGCGGATACTGACTGACGGCAGGGAACAGGGATTAGGGAACAGGGAACAGGAAAGGCGGTCGTTGATCCGCAATCGCTCCTCCGCTTCCAGCGGCTATACTAATTGGCAGCAGGTTTACCTCCAGTTGACGTTCCTGCTGTTCCCTGTTCCCTAATCCCTGTTCCCTGCTTTTGGAGGTTCCCCTATGAGAAAGCCCCTTCTCTTCGTCTTGTCCGCGGCCCTTGTGCTCGCGGTTGCGTTCGTCACAGTCCATGCGGCCGATCAACCCATGCCAGCCGTCGGCCAAGTTGCGCCCGGCTTCACTCTCCCTTCGCAAGATGGCGCCCAGATCTCGCTGGATAGCTTTCGCGGAAAATGGGTGGTGCTCTACTTCTATCCCAAGGACATGACCAAGGGATGCACCATTGAAGCTCACAACTTCCAGCGCGATCAGGCCAAGTTCGATGCCGATAACGCCGTGATTCTGGGCGTAAGCGTGGACACTCCCGACAGCCACAAGGAGTTCTGCACCAAGGAAGGGCTCACCTTCCGCCTGCTCGCCGACCCGGAGCACAAGGTTGTGGATGCGTATGGCTCGCTGGGCCACTTTGAGGACAGCAACCACGTCGCCCACACCATCGCCAGCCGCAACACGTTCCTCATCGATCCCCACGGCAAAATCGTCAAGGAATGGACCAAGGTCGATCCTTCTGTCCACTCCGAAGAAGTGCTGGCCGCCATCGCCGAACTCAAGAAATAGGGCGTTCAAAAGAGATCGATTCCATGCGGCCCCGGAAACGGGGCCGTTGCTTTTAGAATTGAAAGAATCCCAATCGCCAGCCCGGCGTGTGGAGGGATTCATGACCACGAATCTTGCCCAGCACTTTCGCAAGCAACTCGATGAAATTCACGCCGCTCTGGTTGCGCTTTCGCCTCTGGTTGCAGACACCCCATGGCGCGAAGGAGGCTGGACCCGCAAGCAGATCGTCGGTCACCTGCTCGATTCCGCCGCCAACAACCGCCAGCGCTTTGTGCGCGCCGCCGCGGACGGCAGCTTTGCAGGGCCGAATTACGCGCAGGACGCATGGGTAGCCGCTCACGGCTATGCCGGCCAGCCCTGGGATACTCTGCTGCTCTGGTGGGAGGTGGAGCACGAGATTCTGGCGGCAGTTGTCGACAACGTTCCCGAGGACCGGCTGGAAGCAAGCTGCAGGTTAGACGACGACGCTCCCGTCACCCTGCGCTTTCTCATCGAGGACTACATCGCGCATCAGCGTTGGCACCTTGCCCAGCTCTCCGCTCCCGTTGCCGCAACGTAAACCATTCGCCTCACTCCAGACGCAGAAAAGCCCGACGATAGCCGGGCTCTTTTGCTTGCCTTGAATTGCCTGTTGCCGTTTCTACTTCTTTGCAGGAGCCTTCTTGGCTACTGCCTTCTTTGCAGGAGCCTTCTTCGCTACTGCCTTCTTGGCGGGTGCCTTCTTGGCAACTGCCTTCTTCGCCGGAGCCTTCTTGGCAACTGCTTTCTTCACTGCTGCCTTCTTGGCGGGCGCCTTCTTTGCTGCTTTCTTAACTGCCAACTTTTTACCTCTTTTGGTCGGTTTGCTGGCGCGCTTGCTGGCCACGGCCTTCTTGGCTGCGGTCTTTCCACCCGTTGCGCCAGTGCTTTTCTGCTTTACGGGGGATTTCTTTGCAGCCTTCTTGGCTACAACTTTTTTCGCGGCTGCCTTCTTGGCGGGAGCCTTCTTGGCCACCGCCTTCTTGGCTACGGCCTTCTTGGCTACAGCCTTTTTCGCAGGAGCCTTCACAGCGGCCTTCTTTGCCGCGGACTTCTTTTTCGCGGCCTTCTTTTTGGCCGGCTTCGATGCGGGTTCTTCAACGATCACGATGATGGCCTCTTCAACCACTCCCTCATCGTCATCCGAGGAGGTCAGCACGCTGGAGGTCTCGACTTCTTCGTCTTCTTCACCCTCTTCAAAGTCTTCGTGATCTGGATCCAGTTCCACCGGCTCCCCATCCTGGTTGCCGTCACTCATCGCGTACATCCTGATTACTTCTTCCATCCTATTGCCTCCAGCGGCTCACCGCTGCCGTTGTCTTGGTTTGCCTCTTCGCGCAACGGCCGCAACTGCTCCGCTTGCGGAATTCATTGTACTGTTAGCTTGCACGCAAACACTAGCAAAACACAAGTATGTAATGAGCTACCTGGTCTGTTTTTGTTTTTTTGTGGCATGCTTGCTCTTGGTGGCAGGCTTCTGCGGCAGCGCTTTTCTTGCGCTCGATGCCCCATTCGTCTTCTTTGCCGCATGTGCGGTGGGCGCTTGAGAGGAAGCCTTCGCCGAGCCCGTTCCATGCGCCTTTGCGCCAGTCCCCGCAATGGCCACGCGGCGATGCGCGCGAGACGCGTGCGATACGTTCGCCGGTTCGGCTACATGCAGCCGCCGGCCTGGCTCAACCTTGATGCCCGTAATGTTGTTCCAGCGCCGCAACTGGCTGAGAGAAACGCCAAAGCGGTCGGCAATGGTCACCAGCGTATCGCCCTTGCGCGCGCTGTACAGCACGATGTGCGCCGGCAGCGCGGAGGCCGGAGCTTGCGGCACCACCAGCCCTTCCACTCCCTGCAAGCTCTCGCTCGCCCGCAGTTGGTTGGCTGTGGCCAACTCGGATTCTGAAACCCGATACTCCCGCGCCACTGAAGCCAGAGTGTCCTCTGCCGCGACGCGATGGTAGCGCCAGGCGTTGCGCTTGGCCTCGGGAATCGCCGCAACCCGCTGCGCGAACAGGGTGGCCGTGCCCGCGGGCAGATGCAGATCGAACGAAGCATCCGGCGGCGTGGTCATCCGAAGTACGCTGGGATTCAGCGCCATCATCTCATCCATCGGCGCGCCTACAATGTCCGACACCAGCCGCAGATCGACCGAGTAGTTGATGGTCACAGTGTCTGTCAGCACGGGCGGGTCCAACGTCACATCGTCGAATCCATATTGCGTCGGATGATTGGCAATAATAATCGCCGCCAGAATTTCCGGTACGTAGTTCTTGGTCTCCGCCGGCAGATTGTTGCGTTTGTACAGCTCCCAGAAGTCGGCATACCCCGTCTTTTGCACCGCCCGCTGCACATTGCCCGCGCCCCAGTCGTAGCCGGCCATCGAAAGGTACCAGTCGCCCAACTGGTTGTAGATGAACTTCATGTAGCGGGCGTAGGCGCGCGTCGATTTTTCCGGATCGAAGCGCTCGTCCACATATGCATTGCGAACCAGCCCGTAGTCGCCATGCGGCATGAACTGCCACATGCCTCCGGCGCCCGAGCGTCCATTCAAGGCTCGGGGCTGAAAGCCCGACTCGGCCACGGCGAGATAGATGAGATCCTGCGGCACGCCCTCTTCAGCCATCACCCGTTGGATCATCGCCTTGTACCGGCCGGCGCGCTGAAACGAGTGCAGCAGCGTGTTGTGGCCCTTCTGAGTGTTGGCAAAAAAGTTGATGTACGAAGCCACATAGTCGTTCACCACCAGCGGCAGATCGGACTTGGTCGTGGCCAGGTCCGTCCGGGCCTTGGCCACAAGGTTCGGATCAACCTCGAAGGTCACGTCGCTCGCCACTTCGGCCGGCGACGGCTCAACCTTGGGCACAAACCCGTTCCCCTGTTTCAGCGCCTCCATCTCCAGCGCATTGACCCCGTCCACAATGCGATCGAACTCCTCCTGCAAACGCGAATCGCCCCGGATATCGATCCCGCTTGTGAGCATCAAGTCCACCGCGCGATCGAACTCTACCTTGGCCTCGGCCAAATTCCCCTTGCGATAGTCCGCCGTGCCGTAGGCGTAGGCTTGCTCCACCTGCTCGATCAGCAGGTTCACGCGCTGCTGTTCGCGCGTGGGCGGCGGAGGCAATGCGGGTGCGGCGGTTTGAGATGTTTGCGGCGGCCCTGGCAGCGCTGGCGCGGTGACCTGCGGCTTCGCTCCCTCGCGATTTGCAAGAGGTTGAGACGGATCGCACCCCGCCAGCGAAAGCGCCAGCAGGGCCGAACCAAACAAACGATACCGATTCCAACCAATGCGCATGAAAGGATGCGGCCGCCGCGGTCAGCATCGACCCGCGGAAGACACTATGCCGATGATAAGCTATGCCATGGAGGCAATGCGCCCACGACGGCGTGATTGCCCACTTTCGACAACCCCCGCATGGACCCTCGCTTCCTTCGCAACTTCGCGATCATCGCACACATCGACCACGGAAAGTCGACGCTGAGCGACCGTCTGCTGGAGTTCACAGGGTCAGTCACCGGGCGCGAAATGCAGGCCCAGATCCTGGACGACATGGACCTCGAGCGAGAGCGCGGCATCACCATCAAGGCTCACGCCGTCCGCATGATGTACAAGGCCCAAGACGGAAACACCTACCAGCTCAACCTCATCGACACGCCCGGCCACGTTGACTTCAGCTACGAGGTCTCTCGCTCGCTGGCTTCCTGCGAGGGCGCGCTGCTGGTGGTCGACGCAAGCCAGGGCGTCGAGGCGCAGACCCTGGCCAACGCCTACCTGGCCATCAATCACGGCCTTGAAATTATCCCCGTTATCAATAAAATCGACCTGCCCTCGGCAGACATCGTCCGCACTCAGGAGGCCATTGAGAAGGCCGTTGGGCTCGACGCCACCGACGCCATCCCGGTGAGCGCCAAGACCGGCCAGGGCGTGCCTGAGGTGCTTGAGGCCATCGTCCACCGTTTGCCGCCGCCTACCGGCGACCCCGATGCCCCGCTGCAGGCGCTCATCTTCGACTCCTGGTTCGATGCCTATCGCGGCGTGATTGTGCTGGTGCGCGTCATGCAAGGCACCATGCGCAAGGGCCAGCGCATTCGCCTCATGTCGAATTCAAAATCGTTTGAAGTCGAATCCATGGGCGTTCTCATGCCCAAGCCGGTTGAGATCGGCCTGCTCACGGCGGGCGAGGTTGGTTTTTTCGCGGCCACCATCAAGAACGTGGGCGACACCAAGATAGGCGACACCGTAACCGACGACGCCCGCCCCGCCGATGCGCAATTGCCCGGCTTTGAAGACATCAAGCCGATGGTCTTCGCGGGCCTTTACACCGTGGACTCCCACGAACACACCCTGTTGCGGGATGCCCTCGAAAAACTCCGCCTCAACGACTCCTCGTTTTTCTTCGAGCCGGAGAGTTCCGTCGCGCTCGGCTTTGGATTTCGCTGCGGCTTTCTCGGCCTGCTCCACATGGAGATCATCCAGGAGCGCCTCGAACGGGAGTATGAACTCGAACTCATCACAACCGCGCCCGGCGTGCGCTACCACATCACGCTTACCGACGGCTCGGTGATTGAGGTCGACAATCCTTCGCGCTGGCCCGAGCCGACCAACATTCAAAAAATTCAGGAGCCCGTCATCGCCGCCAAGATCCTCACCAACGAGGAATATGTGGGCGGCATTCTCAAGCTCGTTGAAGAAAAGCGCGGCCGGCAGTTGAACTTCGAATATGTAACGCCTACGCGCGTGATGCTCACCTACGAGCTGCCGCTCAATGAGATCGTCCTCGACTTCTACGATCGCCTCAAGTCCATCTCCCGCGGCTATGCATCGCTGGACTATCAACTCGCCGGTGAGTGGGAGTCGCCCATGGTCAAGCTCGACATCCTCGTCTCCGGCGAGCCCGTGGATGCGCTTTCCATCATCGTCCATCGCGACTTTGCCTACGACCGCGGCAAGGCGCTTGTCTCCAAAATGCGCGAGCTCATTCCGCGTCAGCAATTCGAAGTCGCGATCCAGGCAGCCATCGGAGCCAAGATCATCTCCCGCGAGACCGTGGTCGCCCTGCGCAAGAACGTGCTGGCCAAGTGTTACGGCGGCGATATCTCTCGCAAACGCAAATTATTGGAGAAGCAAAAGGAAGGAAAGAAGCGCATGAAACGGATCGGAAAAGTCGATATCCCGCAAGAAGCCTTTCTGGCCGTATTGAGGGTGGGAGAAGACCAGCAAAAATAGCGGCGCTCCGGCGGTCGCTCGATACTTTAGTAACCGGATGTTCATTCGGGATTGTGGAAAGCTCACAAAGCAGGCGTTCAATCTTGCTCACCGGCAAATTTGTTTGGAATCCGCTGGATCTTAGCGGCTTCTACCTGATAAATAAGGGTTTAGACTGTCTATCAGAAATCAATGAGAGTTGGCAAGGGGAAAAACCTCGGCTTTTCCCCTTCCACGCCGGAAGTAATCCACAATTTTTTCCACAGAAGCGCGGCTCGGCGATACAAAGCTTTCCTCGCCCGGCTGCCGGCCTTTTTCTCTCCCTTTAACTGTCTCAAATTCAAGTACAAAGGCCCTGCTCGCCAAGGGCCTTTGTAAGCGCTGCAGTCCCGCTCTAATGTGCCGTTGCAGGCTTCGCGGACTGGGGGGCCGGCTTGGGAGCCGCGGCGGCCGGTTGCGCCGCTGGAGCGGGCACGCCGGACTTCAGGTTATATGCTGCGATGACCGCCTTGGTGATGTCCGTATTCGAGCTGGCGATCAGCACCGGACCCTGCTGCTGGCCCTCGTCCAGAACCAGCGTGTAACCCTGCTTCTGGGCATAGTCTGTCAAGACGTCATAGACCTTTGAAGCCAGGCCGGTGATCATCTCCTGGATCTCTCCCTGGAAGTCGTTCTTGGCATCCTCGGCATCGCGGTCAAACACCTTCTTTTTGTCGTCGATGGTCTTGGCGCGGCTGGCCTGTTCGGCTTGGCTCAGTTTGTCGCCTTGCGCCTGCAACTGCTTGGTCAGGGTGTCGAGCTCGTCGCTCATGGCCTTGAGCTGTTGCCGCTTCGGTTCGTACTTCTTCTGCAGGTCGGCAAAGTTGCGCTGGCCCTCGTTGGTTTGAGCCACGGCCACCTGGAAGGCAATCACGGCAATTTTCGTTGGGCCGGCAGGCGCAGCCTTGGCCGGCGGCGCCGCGGGAGCAGGCGATGTTTGCGCGGCTGCGCTCAGGGCAAAGCCCAAAGCCAGCGTAGCGGCTAGTGCTAGCGAACGCTTCATTTGAATGGAATACTCCTTCGCAGTTCCTGTGGGGCCGTCCGCGCTTCCGTGCGAGACCGGGCCTGTGAGCCTGGGTTTCGGCCTTAGTGAGCGGTAGCGGGTGGCTTCGCGGCTGGCTTGGGCGCCGCGGCTGCCGGCTGCGCCGGTGGAGCGGGAACGCCCGACTTCAGGTTGTAGGCATCGATCACTGCCTTTGTGATGTCGGTATTGGCGCCCGCGTAGAGCACAACAGGAGCTTGCTGCTGGTTTGAGGTCTCGTCGAGAACCAGCGTGAAGCCCTGCTGCTGCGCGTAGCTCGACAGAACGTCAAACACCTTCGAGGCCACGCCGTTGTAGGTCTCCTGCATCTCTCCCTGGAGGTCGTTCTGCGCGTCGTCCTGGAATCGTTGCGCCTGCTTCTTTTTGTCTTCGATGATCTTGGCGCGGCTGGCCCGCTCGCCGTCGCTCAGCTTGTCGCCCTGTGCCTGCAACTGCTTGTCCAGGGTATCGATCTCAGTGGCCATGGTCTGGAGCTGCTGACGCTTCGGTTCGTACTTCTTCTGCAGGTCGGCAAAGTTGCGCTGGAATTCGTTGGTTTGGCCTACGGCCGCCTGGAAGGCGATGACGGCAACCTTGGTGGGACCGGCCGGCGATGCGGGCGATGTTTGTGCGGCGGCGCTCAGGACAAAGCCCGAGGCCAGCATAATAATGACTGCAAGCAAACGCTTCATTTGAGGGTTAAACTCCTTCGGAATTCTTGTACGGCCGTCCGCGTTTCAGCGCGAATCCGGGCCTGTGCCTCCTGAGAAACCTTACCGTCTTTCTTTGAGAGGCTCCGCGCCGGATGGGGCAGAGACCGCAGAAGAGGCGAGCGGAGACGTCAACAGGAACTCCCTGGATTATAGGAGGGCTGGGTAGGAGCGTCAAACCTGCAAACCGTGAAATTCGCCCCGTTGTTCGCCAACTTTTGTTTCCCGCGCCTGGTTCAGTGCTGTGCCGGCCCCGCATGGGGAACGATCCCGAAGCGCTGCAATAGCACAATTCCCAGCCCGGCAAGGCTCAGGAGCAATAGCACCGCCGCCAACCCGAAGAAGGGAATCTGGAGCACTGGCCAAGCCTTGGCCGGCAGTTGGTCCGCCAGCTTGTCGCCCAGGGTGTCATTGAAGCGGGTTGGCTTATCCTCCCCCTCCCCTGCTGGCCGCCATTCCGAGGCCAGGAAGGCGGCGCGGACGTTCGAGAGCAGGATACCTGCGGCGATGATCGTGAGCACCCCTGGGAACTGGCCTTTGGCCATGCTAAAAAGCAGGCCGGCAAAGAAAATGGCGAAAACCATAGCCGCCGCTGGCCAACTGCTCTCTCTGACCCCCATGCCGCCAATCAGAAAAGCCAGCGCTGTCAGCCCGCCGGTGACGATCAAGATAGCGTTTCCAGTGGCCAATGAGACCACAAGCTCAAAGGCCGCGATGATAAGGCAAATCCAGAATCCCTGACGCCCCAGGGAATCCACGTCCCACGCATTCTCGACCGTAGGCCAGAAGATGCTCTTCAGCCGGCCGTCTGAGCGCTTGCCCTCTCCAGACAACCCAAGTGTTTGCATGACTGCCAGAGTGCTCCTGGATGAACTTCGCGTCAAGTGCCAAATCGGTTATTCATGAGGCAGCCAACAGCGCTACGCCCATTCCCGAAGGCAAACCAGGAAAAGGGCCGCTCATCGCGAGCGGCCCCGAAAGTTTGCAACAGATTTCTGTTCCTTAGAAGGTCGTGGAAACAGTCAGGCGGAAAGTCTTGCGCGGCTCCCGGAACAGGTACCGTGCTCCGTAGCCCGCCTGCGCCTCCGAGAAGGTGTAGTCGCCCGCGCCGCCCGGCGGGAACATGTCGCGGGTAATCAACTCGGCTGTGCAGCTCCCCTTGTTGCCCCCGATGATGACGCTGTTGCAGTACGGCGTCTCATACAGGCGCAGCGGGTTGTATGCGTAGTAAAGGCGGAACGGCGCGTTGATCACAGGCATGATGACTGAAATCTCCGCGCCGGTGGACATGCGGGGAACAAAGTTGGTTCCGGAGATAGTGCGGATGTTCTGCTGGAATCCAACCTGCGTGCCCGGAATGCCACCCTGGCAGGCGCCGTTGTTGAATACCGGGCAGCCATAGAGCGGCGCAGTCAGGGACGCAAACCCTTCGGGGCTCTGCTTCAACTGCCCCTTGTTCAGAGCCGTGTCGATGCCAAAGTCATCGAAGAACGCAAAGGTCACCGGCCCGGCTATGGGAATGCGATACTCGGCATTGGTCGTCAGTTGGGTATCTCCGCCGATGGAGACCACGCCATAGACCGGCAGCGGCACCTGGATGCACTGGTTGTCCTGGGGATTGGTCGGGTCGCGAGGTACGCAAGTGCCGTCCGGGTTGGTCAGTTGCACGTTGACGCGGTTGGGAATGTAGCCGTAAGGCGTGGCCCCGCGGATATCGAAGCCCCTCAGCTCACCCTCGCCGCCGGAGTACATGCGGTTGTTGGGGGGGGCCACATCGCCGCCGAAGCCTTGCACGTAGCCCAACTGCGCGCGCAGACCCAGCACGTTCCGCCCTCCCACAGACGGCGTCAGATAGTGCATCGACATGAACTTCTTGTAGGCCACCAGGGGCGTGATGTAACGCACGTTGCCGCCGATGCCGGCAACCTGGAATACCGCCGAAAATTCCTTGCCGCTGCGGGGCCGCATTGGGTTGTTGATTGTGTTGTAGGTATAACTGAACGAGGCCGAGCTGTTGACAATGCCCGCCAGCGCATTGGTCCCCTGAATACCTGACCGGAAACTGATGGTCTGGAAAAATGTAGCCGAGGCATTGCTGAAGGCCGTGATCGTCGACTTGGTCAGCGAATAGGTCATGCCCACGCGCTGGAAGGCGTGCCGGCGCAGCGGATAGTTGACTGAGAAATTCAGCCCTGTCGAAGCCTGGTTATAGTTCTGCGTCAGCGACTGCTGGGCCGCACTCAGGTTCGGTGACTGCCCGGTGGTCGCCTGGTAGTTCTTGGCGGCGTTGAAGTCCTGCTTGGTATTGAAGAGCTGGAAGCCAATGTTCAGTGGGCGGTTGCGAATGTAGGGTTGCGAGAACCCGAACAGGAACTGGCGCTGCACGTTGCCTAAATTGCCCTGGACGCTGAGCGTTTCGCCCAACCCTAGAAAGTTGTTCGTCTGGTAGTTCACGCCCAGGAACGCGCCAGAAAGTCCGCTGACGCCGCCATTCAGGCCGATCGAGTTCTTGCCCTTTTCCTTTACCTTCAGCAGCAGGCTGACCGTCCCGTTTTCGGAATCCTGAGTGGCAGTCGAGTCCTGATCCACCTTGAGCGCTTCGAAGTATTCCAACTGGTTGAGCCGCAGCAAGCTGTACTCCCATAACTGGGAGTTGTAGATCGAGCCTTCATCCAGCATCAGTTCACGCCGTATCACCCGGTCGCGGGTAATGGTGTTGCCTTCGAACTCGATCCGGGAAACGTAAAAAGGCTTGCCCTCGTCGATATCGATGTCCAGCGACACCGTCTTCTTCTGCTCGTCGAAGACAGGCTTGGGGATTGCCCCGAAGTTGATGTAGCCCAATTGTCCATAGGCTTTCTTCAGGTTCTCAAGCCCTTTGCTGATCAGCGTGGCGTTGAACCACTCGCCGTCCTTCACCGCGAAAGTTCCGCGCAGCGCCTTCACGTTGTTCACTGCCTTGTTGCCGGTAAAGGTGATCGTACCCAGCCTGTACCGCGCACCCTCTTCGATCGGCATCAGGATGTCGATTCGCTTGCCCTTGTTCGGCCGAAAGGTGAACCAGTTCAGTCCGCCTTCGTCGCGAATCTGCGTCTTCGGCTCTTCCACCGCGGCGGTGTAATAGCCCTTGTCGCGATAAGCCTGGCGCACCCGCTCCGTGTCCTCCTCCAGCTTCGAGGCGTCGAACGTCTGCGAAAACAGATCCTCGAACACGATCGAATACGGGATGCCGATCGGCTTCAGGTTCTTCATCGACCGGCGAAGCAACAGACTGCTAATGTGCTCGTTCCCGGTGAACTTGATCTCGCCCACCTTCACCGTGGGGCCTTCCTTGACATTGAAGTTCACCTGAACCGAGGCCGGTGGAATCGTCTTCACCTCGGTCTTGATCGTGGCAAATTGGTGTCCGTGTTCTGAAAGCAGGTCCTTGATCACCGTCTCGGCTCGTTTGATCTTCGCCGGATCGTACTGGCTCTCCACCGAGAACCCGACCTTTTCCTTCTTCATGCGGTCCAGCACGTCGGACACCGAGATCGAGTTCAGCCCCTTGTAGTTGATCTCGCGGATCGTCGGCTTCTCCCGCACAAATATGTTCAGGATGATGCCCTTCTCCGAGTCCTCGCGTTCAATGCGCAAATCGTCGAAGTAGGCCGTGTTCCACAACGAGTTGAAGTCGCGCTCGATCGAGATCGGGTCGTACTGTTCGCCAATGTGCGTAAAGAGCCGCGCAAGGATCGTCTCCTTGGGGATGCGACGGTTTCCGATGACTCGAATCTGATCGATGGTCTGCGACTGCTGAGCTAGGGCCACACCGCTGCTGAGCGCCAGCGCCAGAAACAACAGCATGCCGGCTAGACACTTGATGCCTGCCCGCCGACTTGCGATCCGCCGAAAGCGGGAGATGGAAATGCGCATTGTCTTCACCGGGCTTGAGCCATACGGCGAGCGAAAGTACTGGTGCGGTCCATAGTTCGCCATCAGGTTCGGCTTCACGGGAAGAATATCGACACCCTCACTGCTGAAAAATCTGATCCTGCCTCGAGGAAAGACCAATTATATTTGACCGCGCCCACCCCACCCAAACCGCCGGGCTGGTAATCGGCTCGGAAACCGTGTCTTTCCCAGAATTTCCCTGCCGCTCTGGGCACTTGCGGACGCGGGCTGGCCCCCATTACCGTCCCGGCGACCAAGACCTGTCGCTGGGAACCCCGGCTTGACTACCCCGGCTATTTGGGACCCAGACCACAGTCTACCGGAACCAGACGGGTTGGGACGCCTTTGCATCCCTGCTGCTGCTCGAAGCATCCCTCTTAGACGCGGATCGAGTCCACAGGACATCCGATCTGCAAGGAGGTTTTTTTAGGGGAATGGAAGATTCCATCTATGAATTCTGTGCCCCGCTCCTCAATGGCGGTCCAGACGGGCGCCCGGTCAGTCTGGCCGAATTCCGGGGTGAGGTCCTGCTCATTGTCAACACTGCCAGCAAGTGCGGGTTTACCCCGCAGTATGCCGGCCTCGAAGAACTTTATCGTGCCTGCAAGAAGCGTGGCTTCGAAGTGCTCGGCTTTCCCTGCAACCAGTTCGGCGCTCAGGAGCCGGGCACCGAGGCCGAGATCGCTGCCTTCTGCCAGAAAAATTATGGCGTGAGCTTCCCCATCTTCGCCAGGATCGACGTGAACGGCCCGCAGGCCCACCCCCTCTATCGGTTCCTCAAGCGCAGCAAACCCGGAATCCTCGGCTTCTTCGGCGCGGGAGCCATCAAATGGAATTTCACCAAATTCCTGGTTGACCGAAAGGGCCGCGTTGTCGGGCGCTTTGGCCCTTCAACAAAGCCTGAAAAGCTGGCCGTTACGATTCAACGGCTACTGGACGTCCTATAACCAGGCGAGGCTGTTTTCGATGCAGGCTCGACCGTTCGGAATTGGTGCTTGCCTTGATCGGGCACGGCCTCTGCCGAGGAGCAACAAAGCTCTCCGCCGCCAATCGCTTGTCTTGGGCCATTTCTGTCCGGAAATGAGCCCTTTATGGAACTGGCTCACAATTCTTCCCGCCTTTCCTGCAAGGTATTCAGTCCATGAGGTATGCTTTCGGCATATCTGGCTCGGATGCCGGGCTCATTCCGCAAACTGGACGGGCCCCTATTACAGACCCAGCTCCCGGAGGCAAGGATGCGCCGAGATTTTCCCATGATTCTTATCCGGGTGCTTGTGGGTCTGGTGTTCCTGATCGAGGGCGTCCTCAAGTTCGTACACCCCGATGAACTGGGCGCGCCACGCTTTGCCGGCATCGGTCTGCCCTTTCCTCATCAGTTGGCGCCTTTCGTGGGTGGAATTGAGATCGTCGGCGGCGCCGCACTCCTTTTGAATTTCTATGCCGGCGATGCTGCGCTCTTGTTGCTGGCTGTCAGCATTGCCGCGCTGGTCACCACCAAGGTGCCCATCCTGCTGGGCCGGCAATTTGGGCCGTTCACGCTCATCAAACTGCCCAGTTACGGCTGGCTGAGCTTTCTCCATGAAGCCCGAGTCGACCTGTGCATGTTCGTTGGCTCGCTCGCCGTACTCATCGACTCCGGCCAGCAAATTGGCCGCAAGAGACACTGGTATCAATCAAGAGAACTTTAGCTTGTAGACTTTAGCCAGTGAGCCGTCGATGATGTCTGCAGGAGCCTCGCCGGCGCCGCACTCGGCATCCTGCTGCACGGCGTTGGTTAGCGCCCGTCATTTCAGCGGCGGAGCCAGAACGTAGACGTAAACCAGCAGCGCCACCCCCACCAATCCCGGAATCAAGCCGCAAAGATAGATCGATCCCGTTCCCCCGTGCACAAGCGACCCCCCGCCGTCGCCGAAAAGCGCCCGCAGAAAGATAACCAGCCCAATTCCCGCTGCGATATTGATGAGGCCGCCAATCTTCAAGCCTTCGCGGACTTTCAACCCCTTGATCCGTTCATCCTCCCGCATCAGCTCGGTGGCGGCCTTGGCGCCTTCGCCCGAGGCTTCGGTAATCCGCCGAAGGGTCTCCGACTTGTAAAACGCCTCGCGTTCTTTGCGCTGACTGTCTACCCAGTGGATAACGGCGGCAAACGTGAATGCGACCACCATGCCCGCTATCGGAACCAAAAATATCATCCCAGAATTCATCTCATCCTCCTTGCCGGGGTATCTCCCCTTGCGTTCGGTAGGACAGCAGGGACGCGCGGACGGTTGCATAATCTCAATAAGCAGAATTTCCGCATAAAATGCAACCTGAACGGCACAGGGCCGGTCTCACCCATTGCAAAGGCACGAAGTCCACGATGAAGACCCCGACCAACGCTGAGGAAGACCTGGCCGACCCCGACATAACGGACGTAGCTCGCGTGCTGGCCGGCGACGTCAATGCGTTCGAGGGGATTGTCCGGCGCTGGCAGGGACCGCTAATCAATATGGCATGGCGCTACTGCCGCGACCGCGGCCGCGCCGAGGATCTGGCCCAGGAAGCCTTCATCCGCGCCTGGCGCGGACTCGCTCAATGGCGCCGCGAATCCAGCTTTTCAACGTGGCTCTTCGCGCTTGCGGCCAATGTGTTCCGCTCCGATCTTAAGCGCTTTCCCACCGTCAACCTGCCGTTGGACGAGATTGCCGAGCCGTCTAGTCCCGCAACTCAGCACCATGCACTGGCCGCTCGGTTCAGCGCCGATTCAGTACGTCGCGCGGTGCTTGCGTTGCCCCGCCGCTATCGCGAACCCGTCGTCCTGTTCTATTTTCATGAAATGGACGTAGCCGCGGCGGCGCGAACTATGGACATGCCTGAGGGAACGCTGAAAGCAAGGCTCTCGCGCGCGCGGGCTTTGCTGCGAAGACGATTCCCGCACCTCGAAACCCAGCATGCGGAGATGGAACTTGCCGCTCTCAACACAGGAAAGGAGGCTTGAAGATGAACGGGACCGATACAGACGACCCCAAAATGAAACTCACTGAGATCGATCGCATTCTCGGAACCGAAGCGCCGCTAATCCCGACTTCGGGCTTCCTGGCCTCGGTGATGGAGAGCGTTCGCGAAGAAGCAGCCATCCCTCCGCCGATTCCATTCCCGTGGAAGCGCGCCATCCCTGGCATTCTGGTGGCTGCGGGAGTGTTGGGCTGGGGCGCATTCGAGATGATCCGTCACGGTCTGCCCGCGATGGGGTCGTCCTCTGTGGCGCTTCCGCATCTCCCCGCCGCCGCGGTTCAACCCGTGGAGCAAGCCGGCTGGGTAGCCCTCGCCCTGGGCATCTCGCTGCTCTCCTGGCTGCTCTCGCGGCGGCTGGCCGGGCGGTCGGGGCTGCTCTGACCTTGGAATAGCCACAAATTGGCTTTTCACGAGCCGCTGATTAGCTCTGACCGACAGTCCAGTCTTCAGTCTTCAGCCCATCCACGTAGGAAAACACCTGGTCGTGCGTCACTAGGGTCAGCCCCAGAGACAACGCATGCGCCGCAATCATCAGGTTCTCCACGCTGAGCGGCCGCCCTTTGCGTTCCTGCCCCGCACGCAGCAACCCGTAGGCGCGTGCAGCGGCGGAATCCCAGGGCAGGATAAAGGCATCCCCTAAGAAGGCTTCAACCGATGTGCGTCTCCGCATCGCATTTGGATTTCTGGCCACCCCATAACGCAACTCAGCCTCGGTGATCGTCGAGACCGCCGTCGAGCCGCGACTAGCGCTGTCCAGCTCTTCCCGGACCTGCGGCGGATTGCCAGCAATGTAGTAGCTGACGGTGTTGGTGTCGAGCAGGTAGAGAATCTCCATGGCCTAAAAGAGATCCAGCTCGCGGGGCATGCTCGTGCGGCGTTCAAAGAAATCTCGCGGATAGTTTGCCCTGTCGAAGATTTTGTAGAGCTGCTCCATCGTCAGATTCTTGGGGCTTGGAGGCAGGTTTGCGTATTCCTCTTCCGGTGCGGAGTCCGGAATCGCGTCGTAAAGTGCGAACCAATCGTCGAAGCTCATAGTGGGTTCAGTGGGAGGCTGCGATAGCACCACCGCACCCGTCTCCGGATCGCGGCGAACCGCCACCTCAGTCCCCTCGAACCGGAACTCCTTCGGCAGCCGCACCGCCTGGCTGCGCCCATTTTTGAACAGCTTGGCCGTCTTCGTTCCAGGCAGAGACGCTGGGCCGGGTTCAATTTGCGGCTTTACAGAAGTGTTTGTCCCGCTCATCTTTGCCCTCCGATCTATGGTCTATACCAAGTATATACCAATTCCTTCTTCCTCTGGTTGTCCACCGGCGTCTCCACCCACAGAGGGATGAAAACTGCGTCCGGCGATGCCGTCGCTAACCTGCCAACTCGCCAACCCCGCTTCAGCGGGAGCTAACTCGCTGCACTTGCCAGAGCACTATGTCTCCGTATGGATTGTTCAACTTGCAACACAATCGAAATCTTGTTTCTCTCCCGTCCGCTCTATGCCCGCTCTCCGTACTTCAGCCCAAACCGACGCAGCTTTTCGAGAGTCGCCGCAGCCTGGCCAGAATCGATCGCCTCAGCCCCCAGCCCAACTCCCTCTTTCAAATCGACGGCCAACCCAGCCGCCACCAGCGCCGCAGCCGCATTCAGCAGCACAATATCCCGCCGAGCGCCCGGAATGCCGGTCACCACGTCATAGAGCAACCGTGCGTTGGTCTCCACATCCCCGCCCGCAAATTGATCCAGCGTGACCCGCGTCAACCCGGCCATTTCCGGCGTCACGCGGGCTGCCTTTAATGTCGGAACCCCGCCACCCTCCGGCTCTTCCACCCTCGCCACCACCGACTCGCCCGTCGTCGTCAGCTCATCGATTCCATCCGTCCCGTGCACAACGAAGGCCCGTTTTGCCCCCAGGGCCGCCAGCGTCCGCGCCACCAGCAGCACCCGGCTAGGCGCCAGCACGCCGATCACCTGCGCCCGCGCCCCGGCCGGGTTAGTCAGCGGCCCGCATAAGTTAAAAATAGTCCGAAAGCCAAGCGCCTTGCGCAACGGCCCCACAGCCTTCATAGCCGGGTGATACAGCGGCGCAAACAAGAACATGAATCCGGTCTCGCGCATGCACTCAACAGCCAACTCCGGTCCCAGCGTAACCGGCACACCCAACGCCTCCAGCACGTCTGCCGACCCCGCCAGCGAGGTAACAGCGCGGTTGCCATGCTTGGCGACTTTGGCGCCGGCAGCGGCAGCCACCAGCGCCGCGCCCGTAGAAATGTTGAATGTCAATGGCCCGCCGCCACCGGTGCCGCACGTGTCCACCAGCTCGTCCCGCTCCTCAGCCGTTAGCGGAACCGGCGTCGCCCGCGCCCGCATCGTATCCACAAAGCCGGCCAGCTCCGGCGCCTGTTCGCCCCGCGTCGCCAGGACGCTAAGCAACGCCGCGGTCTCCACCTCCGGCACGCCGCCGGCAAGAATCTCTTCCAGCACGCCGGCCGCCTGCTCGCGCGTCAGTGCCGTGCCGTCTTCGGCCAGCGGCTTCAAAAGCTCCTTCAAAGAGGCCATATCCTTTCATCATAACGGCGCACCCAGCACGCGCTCTGCAAGCAGCGAGGCGTGTGACCGCGCGTTTCACCCTTCCGCATTCTCAGAAAGCCTGCCGCCCCCGTTTGCCCCTCCTTCGCCGCGCACGATACTATTTCCTTACCGCTGGCACGGTCTCGCGGGCTCGGAATCAGCCGTGGCCCGTCCCGAACCCCCAACCACAGCGGACGGGTACGGTCCCAACCAACATGAAGATTCACGAGTATCAGGCTAAAGAAATCCTGGCAAAATACGGCGTTGCCGTGCCCAAGGGCGAAGTGGCCAACACGCTTGAAGAGGCCGCGCTGGTTGCCCGCAATTTGTTTGTCGACGGCGCCAACGGCGTCGTAGTCAAGGCGCAGATTCATGCCGGAGGCCGCGGCAAAGGCGGCGGCGTGAAAGTGGCCCGCACTCGCGCGGACGCCGAGATGCACGCCAAAAACATTCTCGGCATGACGCTCATCACCCACCAGACCGGCCCCGCGGGCCAAAAGGTGCAGCGTCTGCTCATTGAAGAGACCGCGGACATCGACCGCGAGCTTTATCTGGGCATTGTGCTCGACCGGGCCACAGGCAAGTTGGTGTTCATGGCCTCCCAGGCCGGCGGCATGGAAATTGAAGAAGTGGCCGCCAAGACTCCCGAGGCCATCTTCAAAGAGACCATCGATCCTGCTATCGGATTTGGCCAGTGGCAGGCGCGCAAGCTGGCCTTTGCGCTCGGCCTCAAGCCCACGCAGATCAGCCACGCCGTGCCTTTTTTTCAAAGCCTCTACAAAGCATTCATCGACACCGACGCATCGCTCATCGAGATCAATCCCTTCATCACCACCAAGGACGACAAGCTTTTTGCTCTCGACGCCAAGATCACCTTCGACGACAACGCTCTCTTTCGCCATCCTGACATCAAGGCTCTGCGCGACACCGCCGAAGAAGACCCGCTTGAAGTCGAAGCCAGCAAATACGCCCTCAACTACATCAAGCTCGATGGCTCCATCGCCTGCATGGTCAACGGCGCAGGCCTGGCCATGGCCACCATGGACATCATCCAGTATGCGGGAGGCAGCCCAGCCAATTTTCTCGATGTTGGCGGCGGCGCAACCCAGGAGCAGATCGAACACGCCTTTGAAATCCTGCTCTCCGACTCCAATGTGAAGGCCATCTTCATCAACATCTTCGGCGGCATTCTGCGCGTGGATCGCCTGGCCACAGGTGTCGTCGCGGCAGCGCGCAACTTGCACGTAACCGTACCTATAGTCCTGCGCCTCGAAGGCACAAACGTCGAACAGGGCCGCAAGATCCTTGCCGAATCCGGCCTCAACTTCCAGGTCGGCGAAACTATGAAAGACGCAGCGGAGTTAGTCGTAGCCGCGGCAGCAAGCGTGGGGGCATAACATGTCTGTACTCGTAGATAAGAACACCCGACTCATTGTGCAGGGAATTACAGGCAAAGAAGGAACCTTCCACGCCAAAGGCGCCGCTGATTACGGCACTGTTGTCGTCGGCGGTGTAACTCCCGGCAAAGGCGGCACAACCCATGAAGGCTGGCCCGTCTTCAACACCGTGGCCGATGCCGTCGAGAAGACAGGAGCCAATGCCACCGTAATCTTCGTCCCTCCGCCCTTTGCCGCCGACGCTATTCTCGAGGCCGAAGACGCGGGCATTCCTCTCATCGTCGCCATCACCGAGGGCATTCCCACCCTCGACATGATCAAGGTCTGGGCCAAGCTCAAGAACTCATCCTCGCGCCTCATCGGCCCCAACTGCCCCGGCGTCATCTCGCCCGGCAAGGCCAAGATCGGCATCATGCCCGCCCGCATTCACAAAGAGGGGACCATCGGCATCGTCTCACGCTCCGGCACGCTCACCTATGAGGCGGTCCACCAGTTGACCCAGCGCGGCATCGGCCAGTCAACAGCCATCGGCATTGGCGGCGACCCCATCATCGGCACCACTCACATCGACGCCCTTCGCCTGCTCAACGACGACCCCGAGACCGAAGCCATCATCATGATCGGCGAAATCGGCGGTTCCGCCGAAGAGGCCGCAGCCGAGTTCGTCAAGCTATATGTCAAAAAGCCGGTCGTAGGCTTTATCGCCGGACAGACCGCGCCTCCCGGCCGCCGCATGGGCCACGCCGGCGCTATCATCAGTGGCGGCCAGGGCACCGCTGCCGACAAGATGAGGGCCATGACCGCGGCCGGCATCCACGTCGTCGTCTCCCCCGCCGAGATCGGCGCAACACTTGCTCGTGTGATCGGCAAAGCCTAGCTTTTGGGCTTCACTCTGAAGGTGCGAAAGGCCCACCGCTATGCTGATTCTTTGGCATGACAAGGTATTCTTGGAGTTGAGTATTCTAAGGTGCCACTTTAGAATACTCAACTCCAGCATTTCTGATTTGAGCGCTCATGTTCCCAGCAAATGCCGACAAGCACCGCGTCAATACAGCCCATTTGCATCCATCGGCAAACGGCACACGCGCTGTCTCACGAAGTCTTCCCGTTGTTGATCTTCCGCACAAACTGTTCCAGCGTTAGCGCCTCGGCGCCCTTGGCCAGCGCCGTGAATGCCGTTCCGGTGCGCGACTTGCGATACACCACGATGCGCCGCGTCGCGCGGTCCCCGGTCGCGCGGGCCAGCGACAGCATCGGCGCGGCCATCGATGGCTGCACGGTCTTCGATGCCTTGGCCTCGACCAGCCAGAAGCGCGCGTTGGACCGTGGCACCACAAAGTCAATCTCCAGCCCCTGCTGATCGCGAAAGTAGTAAAGCTCCTTCCTCTGCCCGCGGTTGATCTGGCTCTTCAGAATCTCGGCCGCCACAAACCCCTCGAATATCGAACCCCAAAAGGGCGATCGTTCCAACTCCGCCTGCGACTGAATACCGAGCAGGTGACAGGCCAGGCCCGTGTCCCCCCAGTACACCTTGGGCGACTTGACCAGCCGCTTGCCGAAGTTTTCAAAGTACGGTGGCACCACAATGACCTGCCCGGTGATCTCAAGAATCCGCACCCACTCGGAGATGGTCGGCACGGAAACGCCAAGCGGAGCGGCAAGATCGGCCCGGTTCAGCATCTGGCCATGCCGGCTGGCCAAGAGCGAAAGAAAGCGGCGAAACGTCGGCAGATCGCGAACATTCGAGATCAGGCGGACATCGCGCTCAATGTAGGTCTGTAGATACGATGCAAACCACAGCTCGCGGCTGCGCGGGCGCAGCACCACCTCCGGAAATCCCCCCAACAGCGGGTTGACCTTGGCCGTCTCCGCCAGACTGAACGGCAGCAACTGGAGGATCGCGGCTCGCCCTGCCATCGACTCCGTAATGCCCTGCATCAGCGGCGCCTCCTGTGAGCCCGTGAATAGCCACTGGCCCATCCTGCGCGGGTGCGCATCTACCAGCGTGCGCACGTAATCGAGCAACTGCGGCGTGTTCTGAATCTCGTCGAAGATGACCGGCGGGCGCAGGCTCTCAATGAACGCGCGCGGATCGCGGCGAACGCGATCCTGAATATCGGGGTCCTCTAGCAGGACATACCGGGCATGGGGAACAGCGCTGCGCAACAAGGTGGTCTTGCCGGACCGCCGCGGCCCCGTAATCACCACCGCCGGGAAGCTGCGTAGGGCCGACAACAGAACGGGAGCGATTTGGCGGACGATCATGCTCATATGAGAAATATAAACCGTCACTTTATAAAACTCAAGTCAAAAAATTGGACGAGTACGGGCCTTACTTTCGATATGCCTTTGATAGACACCTTATAAACAATGGCGACTTGCTCTTCATAGAGAGAAACACCACGCCTCCCCAACGGAAAGCCCCTCGCAAAATATCGATCCTATTCTCTACCAAACCCTGCACGGTTTGGGCGCCGCCATCGCCGCCGTCTTCTTGCAACTGAAGCTCTTGGCAAACTCCGGCAAATCCGTCAGCACCGTATTCGTCCTATACTCGTCCGGCGCATGAGGATCGCCCTCCGCCTGACTCCTTAACTGCTCGGGCCGCGTCTGCGTGCACCACTGCTGCGCATACGCAATCCAGAACCGCTGGTCCGCCGTGTAGCCGTCCGCCTTCGCGTTCATGTCCACGTGCGCGGTCCCCGCCTTGTCGAGCCACGCCAGCCACGCCAGCCACAACCCGCCCAGATCGGCCAGGTTCTCGCCCAGCGTGAGCTTGCCGTTTAAGTGAACGCCCGGCACCGCCTCAATGGCGTCATACTGCTTGACCATGCAATCGGCGCGGTCGGTGAATTTCTGTTCGTCGTCCCTGGTCCACCAGTTCTTCAGGTTGCCGTCCTTGTCGAATTGCCGGCCCTCGTCGTCGAAACCGTGCGTCAGCTCGTGCCCGATGGTCGAACCCATGTCGCCGTAGTTGGCCGCGTCGTCTTCCTTGCCGCTGAAGAAAGGCGGCTGCAGGTAGCCTGCGGGAAAATTCACGTTGTTCATTTGCGGATCGTAGTAGGCGTTCACCGTGGGCGGCGTCATCTGCCACTCGCCCTTGTCCACCGGCTTGCCGATCTTCGCCAGGTCCCGCGCAAAGTCGAACTCATGAACGCGCATCTCGTTGCCCAGCGAATCTCCACGCACAATCTCCAGCTTCGAGTAGTCGCGCCACTTGTCCGGATAGCCGATCTTGTTCATCACTGCATGAAGCTTTTCCTTTGCCTTCACCTTGGTCTCGGCGCTCATCCAGTCCAGCGCGGCAATGTCCTTATCCATTGCCTGCTCGATCGCCAGCGTCATCTCCAGCGTGCGCTGCTTCTCGGCCGGTGGAAAATACTTCGCCACGTATGCCTGGCCCAGCGCTTCGCCCAACTCGTGATCCACGCGGATGGTGCAGCGCTTCCACCGCTCCTGCTGCTTTTCCGCGCCATTCAAAATGTGCGCATAGAAATTCCAATTCTCATGGTCGACGCTCTCCGGCAAACCTGTTCCCGCGTAGGCGTGCAGCAGGTGCCAGCGCAAATAAGCTTTGATCTGTTCGACCGGCGTATCGGCTACCAGCCCGTTGAACTCCGCGAAAAACTTCGGTTCCGAGTCGTTCACCTTGCCCGCTGCGGGCGCATGTGCTGCGGTCACGTAATCGCCCAGCGAAAAATGCGCCAGCTCCTTTGAGAAACTCGCCACATCCGTCGGGTGATTCAGATTCTGCGGGTCGCGCTGTTCGGTCATGGTGAGGGAAGCCTTGGCCAGCCGAGTCTCGATTGCCAGCACGGCTTCAGCGTCCTTGGCAGCCTGCGCCTCCGGCTCGCTCGCAAGCGTGAACATCCTTTTCACGTGGTCCACGTACTGCTGGCGCTGCTCCACGCTCTTTGCATCGGTCCGCGTGTAGTAGTCGCGCTCCGGCAAACCCAGGCCGCCTGCGCCATACGAAGTGATCACCGCGCTTGAATCGGCATAGTCCTGGTTCGACCCCATGCCAAAGAACGCGTTTACGCCGATGGACTGTAAATGCGCCAACAGCGCTGGCAGCTCCGCCGCAGTCGTCAGCGCGGCAATCCGATCCAGCTCCGGCTTCAGCGGCGTCAATCCCAATTTGTTCACTGTCGCGGTGTCCATACAGCTCGCGTATTCATCGCCAATCTTCTGTTCGTTTGGCGTTCGCGTGGCCGCAGGCGCTGCCGCTGCTTCCAGAATCTGTTTCAGATGCAGACGATTCAGCTCATACAGTTCCGTGAATCGGCCATAAGCCACCTGGTCGGCGGGCAGCGGGTTGCGCTTGAACCAGCCATTGCAACTGTAACGGTAAAAGTTCTCGCACGGGTCCACCGTCTTGTCGATCAGCGACGGATCGAAGACGCGCAGTCCCGGGGTTACAGGCACCTCGGCGGGTATAACCCCAGGCGGCGCAGTTGGCGGCGCGGCCTGCCCAAGCGCCAATGCTCCGGTCAGCCCGGCAGCCTCAAGCACAATCAGTGCAATCAAACAACGGTTGTGTGCAGCGATCAACCCAAACATGCCGAAACTCTATCAGGTTTCACCGGGGAGGGCGATTGCAACCTGCACACATTACAATGAAAATCAAAGACGCAATTGTTCAAGGAGCAAATCGAGTGGCGCAACGCACGTTTAGCATCGTCAAGCCGGACGCGGTCCGCAAGCATTTCACAGGAGCCATTCTGGCCCAGATCGACAAGGCCGGCTTTCAGATCGTGGCCATCAAAAAAGCATCCATCTCCAAAGAGCAGGCCAAGGGCTTCTATGCCGTTCATGCCGGAAAGCCGTTCTTCGATGCCCTCACCACGTTCATGTCCTCAGGCCCGCTTTTCTTGATGGTTTTGGAGAAGGACAATGCAATCGCGGACTTGCGCAAGCTGATGGGCGCCACCAACCCAGCCAACGCTGAAGAGGGAACCATCCGCAAGAACTTCGCCGGCTCCCTCCAGGAGAACGCCATCCACGGCTCCGACGCCGAAGACACCGCCGCCTTCGAGATCGGATATTGGTTCGCCGGCTACGAATTGGCGTAGCCCGGTTTGCGCAGCTCTTCGGCTCGGCTAATTGCCAGTAGCCGCAGGCTGAGCGGTCAGCGTCTTCAGGTCGGTGACGAGTTTGTTGATGGTGTCGTCGAAATTCTTGTCGCGGGTCTTTTGCGAAACAGTGACCTTAATCGGCTCGTATTGTGTCCAGAGCACAATTCGCGTCTTCGGATCCAGTATCTCAAGCTTGAACTGCCAAACGACCGAATCGCGGATTACGTTAACATCGAGAACCAGATCGGCATCGCCGGGTGCGGACACAAATTCATATCGTCCCCAACTCTTCATGGCCGCGTAAAACTCGTTGTAGATTCGATCCGGCCCCCCGCTCCAAGCGCTCGAATCGAATCCGCCGCCAGTGTTGGATATAAAAATCTTCTTTGCGGTGACGATTTGCGAAGGCAGCGGTGCAGCCGATGCCGCCACCGTCTGCGCCAACAAAGCGGGGACTGTTACCAACAACATCGCAAATCCAAGACACACCATAGTCAAGCTGACTTTTATCATGATTCCAACCTTTCTCTACTTTCCCTAAACACGAGATGGGCTGAACCCACTCGGAAGAAATGCATTCCGGCCATATCAATCCCCGAACAAATCGTCGATCTTCTGCCGCAACGCAGCCATTCCCAGCGCAAGCTCAGCCACAGTCGCCTCTAACTGCGCAACCCGCTGCTCCAAGCCCGCGTCTGCCCCCGAGATAAGCCCGCTCTCACGCCTAACGAGTGCATTCTCAGCCGCAACCGCCGACTCCACGTTGCCCGAAAGCAAATGCGTATACCGCGACTCCTTCGTCCCCGGCTGTCGCGGCAACACAGCCGCCAGCGCCGGCTCGCGCTCCATCAGCTTTTGCAGGCCTGCCAGCACTTCGCCAATCTCGTCGAAGCGGTGCAGCCGCTCCGTCCGCCCGCGCAACTCGCCCGGCGTCTGCGCACCCCGAAGCAACAGCACGCAGACTAACGCGGTCTCTGCGCGGCTGAAGTTGAACGCCTCGCCCAGCCAGTGCTCGTACTTGGTGACGCGCCCATCGGCCGCACGCGCCCGCCCTGCCAAGTGCAGATCTTCCAGGCCATGCAGAGCCTGCCGCACCGCCTCTTCGTCCAGATCCATCACCGGCTCGCGATTCGAACGCTGGTTGCACGCATTGACAAGCGCATTCATTGACAGTGGATAGTAGTCCGGCGTGGTCACTTCCTTTTCAATCAGAGCGCCCAGAACGCGCGCTTCAGCAGCGGTCAGCACAATCGGATCGGTAATCGGCATACCTCTATTCTCCCATTGCAATGGCGGGCGCCCCAGGCCTCGATTTTGAAACCTGGAAATCCAAGAATTCAGATTGACTGGGTGCCCCATCCATTCCGCGTTCTTTGCGGAATGGGTGGGAAGCAAGAAAGCAAACCTGGCCATGAACTGTTTCACCGGGTCACTTCTTGTCCGGCGCTTCTTTCTCTTTCGGCCCCAACAGTAGCTGCACGCCAACATAAGCAATCCAACTCGGCTCGCTATTCTGCCGCGTCACGGCCTGAATCGCGCGCCCGCCCATGAACAGCAGACGGAAATGTCCCGCTCGATCCAGCATCTGCCGCCCGCCCAAATCCAGCGTCAACTCGCGCTGCTTGGGCACGCTGCCAATTTGGTTCGCATCCTGCAAATCGTAGATCTCTCCGTAAAGCTCCAGCCGGTCGTTGAATTCGTGTCCGGCAATCAATCCGCGCCCCCAGCGGCTGGGCACATTCTGGTTGCCGATCCACCGGCCCACCTCACCATCAAAGCCAATCGGTCCCACCTGCGCCGTAAATTCCACGGGAAGATAGTACTGCGGCCCGTTCTCCGCAATTCCACGCCGCACGGCGCTGGTCGGGTTGTTGATCGATACCTGCGGATAAGTGCCCAGCGAAAAATCCATATTGTCGTCGGACTTCGGTTCCCCCGCCTTGTGGTGCTCGTAAGGCCGCCATTTGACCCCCAGCAGGCTCTCGCCCAACCCTGCACGCGTGGTGTTGTTCTGGTCTGTCGCCACGGCCATCGGCAACTCGTACTTCAGTTGGATCCGGTCGCCCCACCCGTAGTTCATGTCGATATCCGGCGTCTCGTAGTAAGCATTCCCGGGGTTGTGATCCGCAATCCAGCCGAAGTTGATCTCCCAATGCCGGTTTCCTGGCGTACCGGGGTCATCGGTTATAAACGGCGGCCCTCCCTGCGCGTGGGCCAGGGCCGCGCCAAAAGCCGGCAAGAGCAAAAGAAGTAATTGAAAAAGTCTGCGCATTTGCAGGATCGATGTGCTCCGTCCCAGCGAAATCCTGAAATCGGAAATCGTCTTCGATTAGACTAAAGGCCCGACCCTTAAACAACGCTTAAGATATTTTCCATGGAGACAACAACGATTTCCGGCGTGGAAGTGTCCCGCATCGGCCTGGGTACCTGGGCCATCGGCGGACTGGAATGGGGCGCCATTCCCGAGGAAGTGGCCATCGCCACCTGTCTCGGCGCAATCGAGCGAGGCATCAACCTCATCGACACCGCGCCCATCTACGGCCACGGTCGCTCCGAGGAAATCATCGGCAAAGCGATCCGCGCCCACGGCCGCCGCGATGCCTTCTACATTGCCACCAAGGCCGGCCTGGAGTGGAATGCCCATGGCGTCTACGCCAACTCCACGCCCGCTCGCCTGCGCCAGGAACTCGAAGACAGCCTTCGCCGCCTCGGCACAGAAACAATCGACCTCTACCAGGTTCACTGGCCGGACGCGCGCACACCGATAGCCGACGTAGCCGCGCTTATGTCGGATTTCCAGCGTGAGGGCAAGGTGCGTGCGCTCGGCGTTAGTAATTTCAATGTCGCCCAGATGCTGGAGTTTCGCTCCATGGCTCCGCTGGCCTCAGACCAGCCGCCCTACAACCTCTTCGAGCGCCAAATTGACGGCGAAATCCTGCCACCTGTCCGAGGCTGGTGCGCGGCCAACGGCGTTGCCGTGCTCACCTACAGCTCTCTCTGCCGTAGCCTGTTGGCCGGCCGGGTTCATCGCGGCATGAAGTTCGACGCCAAAGACATTCGCAATTTCGACCCCAAATTCCAGGAACCGCGCTTCAGCCAATACATCACCGCCGTCGAGCGGCTCACTGCCTTTGCCCGCGAACGCTACGGCAAGACCGTCCTGGAGCTGGCCGCCCGCTGGGTCCTGGACCGCCCCGGAATCTCCGTAGCCTTGTGGGGCGCCAAGCGTCCCGATCAACTGGATGCCGTCGCCGGCGTAATGGGTTGGCGCCTCGATCCCACCGCCATGGCCGAGATCGACCGCATCGTAGAAGAATCCGTCACCGACCCCATCGGCCCCGAATATCTGACGCCCAAAGTGCGCGAGGACTGAGTGAGGCGTTGCACTTAATCCGTCTTGGCGGTCAGCTTCTGGCCGGTTGAAGAAAAAGGGAACTACGCCCGGTCCAACTCCGCAAACATTTCGCTCAGCACAACCCGGATGGGCGTACCCGAAACGGCAAGTTCGCCAGTCTGTACCTTTTCGAGCCCAGCAGAAGTGTACCTGTAGGCGATCCGTGACTCTGGATCGACAATCCAGATATTTCCAACCCCGAACCTCAGATAATCGGCGAGTTTTTCCATTGTCAAAGAGAGGCGGTCGTCTTCCGAAAGAACCTCGATCACTGCCAACGGCGGATGCGTCAGCACCTGTTCACGGGGACTTTCGCGCTCGATCACACACAAGTCGGGAACCCGGACCCGTGTGGGCGCCACGCGCATGCGCAAGCTCGGGAGCGCCATCACTCGCCACGGCTCATGCTTGTCCGCCAGCGTGACGATCAGCGTTGTGACTGTGCGGGAATGGTTGAAGTCGAAGCCGTTCCGCTCCTCGCTCCGGCCGTCAACGAATTCGCAGTCCGGCCTCCAGACAGTGGAAAGATACTCCTCCAGCGAGAGAAATTCCGGTGGCCGGTCATCTTCGGCAAGCTGCGGCTTCATAATCTGATTATCGGGCCAAACCAACCATCCCGCCACCGCAGGCTCGCCAAATCATCCAGTCTCGCCCTGCATTGATCCAGCCGCGTTATCTGTGCCGGATGAACGTCCCCCTCTGCAGCTCGCTTGCCGCCTGCCGCAATTCAGCCTGCGTGTTCATCACGATCGGCCCGTACCACGCTACCGGCTCCTCCAGCGGCTTGCCTGAAACCAGCAGAAAGCGAATGCCCTCGGGGCCAGCCTGCACCACGATCTCGTCTCCGCGATCGAACAGGACGAGCGAATGGTTTTTGGCGTCGTAGACTGGAGCCGCGTTAGCATCCACTCCCGACTCGGTCAGCACAGCCTGCGGGTTCGAAGCGTCGCGGAAGGTTCCCGCGCCGGCAAACACATAGGCAAATGCGTTCCGCGTGGTTTCCACCTTGATACGCTTGCGCGTGTTTGGCGGAACGGAAATGTCCACGTAATGCGGATCGGCAGCCACGCCTTCCACCGGCCCCTGCTTGCCCCAGAACTCGCCGCAAATGATCCGCGCCCGTGTCCCGTCGTCCTCAGTAACCTCGGGGATGGCGGCGGACGGAATGTCCTGGTAGCGCGGGTCGGTCATCTTCAGCGCCGCGGGCAGGTTCGCCCACAACTGAAACCCGTGCATGCGTCCCTGCGCGTCCCCCTTCGGCATTTCCTGGTGCAGAATGCCGCTGCCCGCGGTCATCCACTGCACGTCGCCGGCGGTCATGCGGCCCTTGTTGCCCAGGCTGTCGCCATGCGCCACCTCGCCCGCCAGCACATACGTGATGGTCTCGATCCCACGGTGCGGATGCCACGGGAATCCTGCAATGTAGTCCGCCGGATTGTCGTTGCGAAAGTCATCCAGCAACAGGAATGGATCGAACTCCTTCGTCTTTCCAAAGCCGAAGGCGCGCTGCAACTTCACACCCGCACCCTCAAGCGTGGGCGTGGTTTCGAGAATCTGCTTCACAGGACGAAGCGACATGGTGACCTCCTCTGCCTTACACCAGATTGGATGCGCGAGAACAATATTCGTTGCAACAAGTAGTTCGCCCGCCAATCCCTCTTTGTGCCGGCCCGCGAAGCCTAACAAATTGACGCCTTACGCCCGGATGAACTGGACGTCAAGGCTGATGGTTACGTCCTCGCCTACCAGCACCCCGCCGGTCTCCAGTGCGGAGTTCCATGTAAGGCCGAAGTCCTTGCGATTGATCTTGGTGGACGCGGAAAGCCCGATGCGCAGGTTGCCCCAGGGGTCTTTCCCCGGCTCGCTCAAATCTTCTACAGAGAACGTTACGCTCTTGGTCACGCCGTGCATCGTCAGGTCGCCGGTAACCGCGTAATCGCCTCCGCCACTGAACGCCACTTTGGTGGATTTGAAGGTCAGCGCAGGAAACTGGGCGGCGTCGAAGAAGTCTGCGCTCTTCAGGTGTCCGTCGCGCTGCGCATCGCCCGAGTTCAATGTCGTCACGTCGATCGAGGCATCAACACTCGAACCGTTTCGGTCGGCTTCGTCCAGCTTCAGTACGCCCGAGAGGCCGGTGAAGCTGCCTTTTACGTTCGAAATCATCATGTGCTTCACCTTGAACTCGGCCGCGGAGTGCGCCGGATCGAGGTTCCACGTGGTCAGAGAGGTGGGTGTTGGGGCTGAGGTGCTCATAATTGGTTCTCCTTTTCATTTGGTTGGATGCGGCAGAATAATATTCGTTGCAACAAGTATTCTGCCGGCGAAAATTCCAGGCCGCCCACCGTCGAGCCATGAAGGTTGGAGGCACAGCGGGGACTGTCACGGGCGGGCAGTTCAGCGGGCGATGCAACTACATCCGGTCGAGCTTTTCAAATAACTCGCTGATCCGGACCAGGATCGGAGTTCCAGGGACCGTAAGCTCACCCGAAGAGATAAGTTCAAGCCCTGACGCAGTTCCGCGATAGGCCACGCGGGCGCTGGGATCGATGACCCATACGTGCTCGACGCCAAACTCCAGATACTCGACTGCTTTGGCAGAGGCGCGGCGGATTGTGTCTTCGGGGGACATGATCTCTATAGCGACGAGCGGCGGGTGAGTGAGAATCTTTTCGCGCGGAGAGCCCAAGCGCAATACGCACACATCCGGAACCAGAAATCTTCGAGGCTTGATCTGGACGCGCTGTTCGGTGAGCCCAAACACTCCCCACTGGTCCATGTTGTTGGTGAGAATTGTGCCTAGAAAGATCTGCAAGAAGGAATGCTCGAATTCGCCCAAGTTGCGCTCCACAATGACGCCATCGTCGTACTCGCAGTCGGGTTCGTAGCCGGTGGAGAGGTACTCCTCCACGGAAATAAACCGGTCGCCGATGGGCTGTGTCGCCATAATCTACAGTATCCCGCGTTTCGGTGCGCTCCGCAATGCAGACTCGCCAATATAGAATGTGCCAAATGTGGAGACTTGAGCCAGCAATGCCACGAATGATCCTAAGCAAGCTCGTCTTTGCGGTCGTACTGGCAACCAGTTTCGCCGCCGCCGCCCAAACCGCCGATCAGGCTTGGCTGAATCGTCCCGTAGGCCAGACGAAGGATTCTATTCTGTTCTACTGGGCCAATTCCATGCGCTCAGAGGGTCTCGAAAAGCAAGCTGCACAGGAACTAACAAACGGACTACTCGCCTCGCACGGTATTGATCACGCGACCTTCGCAAATCCGGAAAAGTTCGGATATATCATCATCGGAACTGCCGGAGAGATCCGAAAGGAATACCCAGAAAGTCGCCCACCCGACGATCTCCCAGCCGAGGCATACTGGATCTCTCGATTCCGTCCGAAACACGGGAAGAATTCACTCATCGTGGCGGGAGGTGACGAACGAGGCGCGTTGTATGGAGCTTTTGCGCTGCTGCGCTACGTGGCGCAGAACAATGCGGCGCCAAAAGCGGCGATTCGTGAGGCACCCGCCTTCCCCATCCGCTGGGTCGACGAGTGGGACAACCCCGACGGCTCCATCGAGCGCGGTTACGCCGGCCGTTCCATCTTCTTCGAGGCCGGCAACGTCCGCCAGGACCTCGCCCCGGTCGAGGAATACGCCCGCCTGCTCGCCTCCATCGGCATCAACGGCTGCAACGTAAACAACGTCAACGCTGCCCCGCGACTGCTCGACTCCGACCACATCAAGCAGCTCGCTCGCATCGCCGACGCCATGCGGCCCTGGGGCGTCCATCTGGCCATGAGCGTGGCCATCGCCAGCCCCCAAACCATCGGCGGCCTCTCCACTTACGATCCCCTCGACCCCGCAGTCAAAGCCTGGTGGATCGCCAAAGTCAACGACATCTACGCCCTCATCCCCGACTTCGCCGGCTTCACCGTCAAAGCCGATTCCGAAGGCCAGCCCGGCCCCGCCAGCTACGGCCGCACCCCCGCCGACGCAGCCAATCTGCTCGCCAACGCCCTCCAACCCCATGGCGGCGTGGTCCTCTACCGCGCCTTCGTCTACAACCACCACGCCGACTGGCGTGACCCCAAGGCCGACCGAGCCCGCGCCGCCTACGACATCTTCCACCCCCTCGACGGCAGCTTCGCACCCAACGTCATCGTCCAGACAAAGGAAGGCCCCATCGACTTCCAGGCGCGCGAGCCCGTCTCCCCGCTCTTCGCCGGCCTCGAGCACACCAGCCAGGCCATGGAAGTCCAAATCACCCAGGAGTACACCGGCCAACAGCGGCACCTCGTCTATCTCGCCCCCATGTGGAAGCAGGTTCTCGACTTCGATCTCCGCGCGGACGGCAAATCCACGCCCGTCAAAGAAATCCTCGCCGGCAAATCCTTCCATCAGCCTCTCGGCGGAATGGTCGGAGTCGCCGGGGTTGGTCAAACAGCCTGGCTCGGCTCCCCGCTGGCCATGGCCAACCTCTACGCCTTTGGCCGCCTGGCCTGGAACCCGAATCTCGATCCCGCAGACATCGCCGCTGAGTGGACCCGCCAGACCATCGGTACCGATCCCGAAGTGGTCAGCACTGTCGTGAAAATGCTCATGCAGTCCTGGCCGGCCTATGAGCACTACACCGGCCCCCTCGGCACGCAAACCCTCACCGACATCACCGGCAGCCACTACGGTCCCAACATCGAATCCAGCGAAAACAATGGCTGGGGCCAGTGGCACCGCGACGACCACCTGGGCATCGGCATGGATCGCTCCGTCGCCACTGGAACCGGCTACACCGGCCAATATCCGCCCGAGGTCGCCAAGATCTACGAGTCCCTTGAGACAACTCCCGACAGCCTGCTCCTCTTCTTCCACCATGTCCCCTACACCTACCGCCTGCACGACGGCAAAACCGTCATTCAGTACATCTACGACAGTCACTACGAGGGCGCCGCGCAAGCGGCTGAACTCGTAAACGAATGGGCCTCAATCAAGAGCCGCATCGACGCCAAGCTCTACGAAGACGTCCGCGCCCGCCTCGAATACCAGGCCGGCCACGCCATCGTCTGGCGCGACGCCATCGTGCAATATTTCCTCAAGCTCAGCCGCATCCCCGACGACCGCATTTACGAGAACGCCCGCGCCGGCCATTATCCCGGCCGCCTGGAAGCCGAAGACGCCCGCCTCACCGGCTACAAAGTCATCGACATCACCCCCTGGGAAGACGCAAGCGGAGGCAAAGCCGTCTCCTGCTCACTTCCAAAGATGAGCGAGAGTCAGGGCACGACTTCACAGCCTGCGGTGAAGCAAGAGTCTGTGTCAGAGCACGACTTCAGTCGTGCCGTAGATGCCAAGGAATCAACGGGCGCTTTAGCCCCTGAGGGAACGCCGGCCTGCTCCGCCGAGTGGACCTACCCCGGCCCAACTGGCCGCTTCAACATCGCCGTCCAATACTTCGATCTGCAGGGCGGCATAGCCCGGTTCACTCTCAAAATCAACGGCCAACCCGCCGCCACCTGGCCAGCCGACGCAACTCTACCTTCACGCCGCCCCAACGGCGACAACTCCACCCGCCGCACCGTTCCCAACATAGCCCTGAAGCCAGGCGACGTCCTCAAGGTCGAAGGCACTCCCGACAAAAACGACCCCGCCGCCCTCGATTACATCGAAGTCACGCCCGCAGCCGATGCCCTGAACGCGAAGAGAATCCCCGACGAATTTTGCAGCGAGACAGGAGGGCAGGGTGCCCCAGATCTCGCCTTTGAGCAGGAAACCGGCTTTGGCCGATGGATGATTCTAAACAACTTACAAGAAGTTGCTTAGGAGGCCTGGGAGACAACGCTCGAGGCCCTACGCGCCGTCAACGATCTGCGCCGCCCGCCCATAAGAGCCCAGGTTGAACGCATTTGCGTAACCCAGAGCCTTCAACTTCTTCTTGGCCACACCGCTCCGCATCCCGCTCTGGCAGTGCAGCAGAAGCGCCTGGTTCTTATCCCTGACCCGGCGCGGCAAGCTCACTTCGATGTCGTCAAGCGGAAGATTGATCGCCCTTGGCAAATGGCCGGAGCTGTATTCCCCAGCGCTCCGAACGTCGATCACCAAAGCTCCGTTCCTCAACAGGGCTTGTGCGTCCTTTGACGAGATTTGGCCGGAGCGCTTCAACAGAAAAAAGACCGCCAACGCGGCCACGGCGATGATGACGATTGTCCAATTCATAGAGCCTCTTGCAAAATTCCATTGAGACTGCAAAAAGTGTCAGGGCACGACTTCAGTCGTGCCGGAAGAGCAACAAAATCATGTTGGGCTTTAGCCCCTGCGGTTTTGTTTTCAGTAATTTGCAATTCCGCAGCGGCTAAAGCCGGAATCTAAATTGGCCATTTGCGGCACGACTGAAGTCGTGCCCTGACACAATCGATAGCCTGAAGGCAATTTTGCAAGAGGCTCCATAGTTCAAGATTACCGCGATAGCCTTGCCTGCGCTTCGGCCTCTGTTTCCTGCCTGGGTTCCCAGCGAGCGGTCTGTGCCCGCTGGGCTGGCTATTCCCTACTCCCTGTTCCCTGCGTTTTCCCCACTTCCACCAGCGTCGAATAAAACGTCGCCCCCGCCCCAATATCGGTCAGCCGCTCGCTGGTCAGCGCGTTCACGTTCTTGCCGCCAGCGGACAGCTTCGCCCAGTCCAACTGTCCAGCAACCACCCCTTGCGGCAGGCTGCCGTTGATCAGCGCCGTCAGCGTGAGCTCGCCCCGGTCATTCCAGATCCGCACCGCGTCGCCTTCGCCAATCCCCCGCGCCTCGGCGTCGGCCGGATGCATCTCCAGCCGCTGGCTCTTCCGCGCCTCCATCTTGCGGTGCCCGTCCAGGTTGGCGAAGGTCGAGTTCATGTAGTTATCCGCCTTCCGGCTCAAAAACTCCAGCGGAAAGCGCTTCGCCAACTCCCCAAACCGCGACTCCGCAGCAGGTTTGAATCCCGGCAGCGGATCAAGCCCCTGCGCCAAAAGCGTCTCCGAATAAAACTCGACCTTCCCCGACGGCGTCGGAATCCTCCCCGAAACATACGGCTGAAACGCCCGCGTCTCCGGCGAAAGATGAAACCCCAGCGGAATATGCCCCTGCTCTTTCAAATCCTCAAGCGTAATGTGCTCCATCTCCGCATTCCCAGAGTGCCCATTCGGCCGCCCATCCGCCCCAATTCTGAGCGCCTGGCGGATCAACGTCTCCGGGGTGTCGCGGAAGCACCCCTCCTCAAATCCCATCCGCGCGGCCAGTTGGCTGAACAGCCAAACATTCGACCGAGCCTCGCCCGGCGGGTCAATTGCTTGGTTTGAAAGCTGCACAAAGTAGTGCCCGTACGCGCCCTGAATGTCCGTGTGCTCAAGAAACGTCGTCGCCGGCAAAATGTAGTCCGCGTAGTCCGTCGTATCGGTAAAGAAAAGCTCGTGCACAACGGTAAACAAATCTGAACGCGCCATTCCCCGCCGCACCGCATTCTGGTTGGGAGCCACCGCCCCCGGATTCGAGTTGTAAACAAACAGCGCCTTCACCGCCGGCCCGTCCTCAACTCGGGCTTCTGCTTTTCCTGTTCCCTGTTCCCCGCCGGGGTCCCCAACGAGCGAACTTTGCTCGCTTGGGTGGCTGTTCCCTGTTCCCTGTTTTGTCAGTGCCGATCCAAGCGAAGACATGTTCACCACCCGCGCCAGTCGTCCCAGCGGCGACGCCAGCGCCAGATCCGGCCGCTCCACCGCCTTCTTGTCCCACTCGAACGCCCCAGAAGTCGAAAGCTGCCCGCCCCCTCCTCGATGCTTCCAAGCCCCTGTCAGCGCCGGCAGCATGGCCATCGCACGCACTGCATTCCCGCCGTATTCCGTCCGCTGCACCCCATAGTTCATGCGCAGCGCCGTTGGCCTTGTCGTTGCGTACTCTCGCGCCAGCCGCTCAATCTCGCCCGCGGTCATTCCGGTCCACGCGGCCACCCGCTCCGGCGTATACTCGCGCGCCCGCTCGGCAAGCTGCGCAAACCCATGCGTCATCTCGTCAATGTAGGCGCGGTCTTCCAGGCCCTCGTTGAGAATCACCTGCATCATCCCCAGCGCCAGCGCCGCATCCGTCCCCGGACGGATCGCAATATGCCAATCGGCCAACGCCGCCGTTCGTGTCTTGTACGGATCGATCACAATCAGCCGCGCCCCATTCCGCCGCGCCTGCTCCACCATCGGCCACAAGTGAACGTTGTTGCCGTGGATATTTGCGCCCCACGCCAACACCAGCCTGGCCAGCCGAAAGTCCTCCGTCGGCATGCCCAGCTTCTTCCCGTAAACCAGCTTCCACGCCTCACCGCCAGCCTCCGAGCAAATCGTCCTATCCAGTTGGCTCGCTCCCAGCCGATGAAAGAACCGCCGGTCCATCGACCCGAATCCGAGCACGCCAATGGTTCCCGCGTAGCTGTAGGGCAAAATCGACTCCGGCCCAAACTCCTCCGCAACCCGCTTCAGCCGCTCAGCAATCGCGATGAGCGCCTCATCCCAACTGACGCGCTCAAAGGCCTCGTGCTCCTGCCCGCGCTTGAGCGGACCTTTGGCCACGCCTGGTTTCCGCTTCAGAGGGAAAAGAATCCGCTCCGGCGCATACACCCGGTCAAGATACTTGGCTACCTTGCCGCACAGGAACCCCTGCGTCACCGGATGCGACGGGTCGCCCGCCACCTTCACGGCGCGTCCCTCTGCGTCCACCGTAACCAGAACCCCGCAGCTGTCAGGGCAGTCGTGCGAACACACCGTATGCACCACGCGAAATGGGGAAGAAGCGGCAGCCGCGGACATGCTGCCATTGTAAGCCCACATTTGCGCGCGTATAGGCTTCATCCGTAAACTGGGACCCGCAATTGGAGCCGCGCGGAATCGCGCAATTTGCCCCGAGGAGCCTCGATCGAATGTTGAAGACAGGCATCTTGAACCCGCACATCAACTTCCTGCTCAGCCGCATTCGGCATACCAATACGCTGGTCATTGCCGACCGCGGCTTTCCCTTCTGGCCGCAGATTGAAACCGTTGACATAGCCTTGGTCGACGATCTGCCCCGCGTCCTCGACGTCCTCAACGCCATCCGCGCAAACTTCGGCATCGGCCATGCCTTCATGGCCCAGGAGTTCCGCACCGCCAACACCCCTCAAACCCTCCAGCAGTTCGACGTCGCCCTGAGCGGCATCCCGCTCACCCTCGAACCGCACATTGAATTCAAGAAGCGCGTCCCGCACGCCATCGGCCTCATCCGCACCGGAGACACGATTCAGTACGCGAACATGATCCTCGAGTCGGCCTGACCCGACTCGGCCTGACCTGACTCGGCCTGACCTGACTGTGTCGGATGCACTTTTGTCGCACCCATCCTCCTCAGCGCAGGAACACCCGTGTACACTGGTCTCGCCATGAGCTGCCTCTTTTGCAAGATCGTTGACGGAACCATTTCCTCCACCGCCGTTTATCAGGACGAGCTTTGTTACGCCTTCGCCGACCTTCATCCCCAGGCGCCAGTCCACATCCTCATCGTCCCTCGCGAACACATCGACTCCATGATGGAAGCCGATCAAAGCAAGGGCGCTCTGCTCGGTCATCTGCTATGGGTGGCGGCAGAGATCGCCCGCGCGAAGCAACTCGGCAAAGGTTACAGAATCGTCATCAATACCGGCCCCGACGGCGGCCAAACCGTGGACCATCTCCACCTGCACCTGCTCGGCGGCCGTCCACTCACCTGGCCTCCCGGCTAGATCCCGAATACGCCAGCTACCCATCTCGCCAGATTCCGCTCCAAAACAAGAAGGCGCCCCGCGATGGGAGCGCCTTCCTCGTTTAGTCGTCCACCGGCTTTGCCGACCCACGGAGGCATGAAACTGTGTTCGACGCTGCCACCGCTAACTTGCTAACTCGCCATCCCCGCTTCAGCGGGGGCTAACTCGCTGCTCTTTTGCCCAAACACGCTGTTTCCGTTTCGATTGTGGAACTTGCTGCACAATCGGAATCTTGTTTCTTCCGAGGTACCTTGCATCGGTTCCCCTTGCGAGAAACGCCTGGACCGTCATCGCGGACAACTGACCACTGATCACTAACCACTAACCACTGTTCTCACATCGGCTGCTGCGCGTACTCTTCTTCCTCTTCCAGCCCGTAACGGCGCAGCAGGTTCGGCAGGCTTTGTGAAAAAGCCGACCGCGGCATCACCGTGTCGCACCCAGCCTCGATCGCCTTCAGCTTCAGGTCGCCCTGGAGATGATTGAGAAACCCGATAATCGACGTGGCCTTCTTCAGCTTCGCCTTGAACTTGGGAATCAGGCTCATCGGCTTGGCGTTCAGGTTGTTCAGGTCAAACACCAGCAGCGTCGGCCGCTCAGCTTCCGGCACATCGCTCAGCTTTGCCACCGACTCCTTGTCGCCCCCCTTGATAAACTCCACCTTCACGCCCAGTTTGCGCGCTGTCTCCTGAATCTTGGCCAGGAAAAACAGATCCTCGATGAAGCAGAAGATGCGGGTCGGCGCGTCCTCGCGGATCGCAACCGTCGGCTGAGCCACGTAAATATCCTGGTAATGGCTGTTGTGGCCGTTGTTCGTAATCTGAATCGTCGAAGCCGGACCGTCGGATATGTTGCCGTTGACGGCGCGATAGCTGTGGTCCATCGGACCCACAAACTCCCGCGGCCCCCTCTGCTTGGCCTTGCGCTTGCCTTGCCCAGACCCCTGTGAAGAATAACCCACGCTGTTCCCTGGCTGCGGCGGAGCGGCTGACCCCTTCTGAAAGAACTTCTTCTTCTTCCGTCCCTGCCCCTGGCCCTGGCCCTGCTGCACTTTAGCTGGCCGTGGCTGGCTGCTGGGCTGCGCCTGGTTGCTCTCACGAGCCTGTCCCGCGGGGGCCTTCGGTTCAGCAGGCTGTCCAGCGGTCGGTTGCGCCTGCTGCGCCTGGGGAGCGTTCGCCTGGCTGGTCTTATTCTTGCGGCGGCGCCGGCGGCGCCGATGCCCTTGCGACTGCCCTTGGCCATTGGCCGGAGCTGGCCCCAGATCGGTCTGGGGCTGCGTCGATTCTGTCGTCATGCGTGTACTTCCTGGCACTTTGCAATCTGGTGCATTGCGCTTCCCGGTGGTTTGAGTTTCCTGGTCTATTGCGCTTCCTGCTGCCGTGCGCTTCCTGCTGTTTTGCGCTCTCAAGCCCAGCCATTTCCTGCCCGGTCCTGAGCGGAGCGCTCAGCTTCATTCTTGCCTGCCGCCTGTCCAGTTATGGACGGGGAACGCGACGGCTGGCGGTCAAATCGTTGCAGAGCTTCGAGCAGAATGCCGGGGAGCGGAGTTCAGAACGCAATGTACCACGATGCCCATGAGCCTTGCCGCCCTGCACACAGGAATCGAAGGAACTATTCAGGCAAGTTCCCGCCTGTTGTCAGTCCCTTTTCATGGAACCCCTTGTCGGGCCCCTTGCAGGGATCGATACCGTGCGGCTCGTGCTTTTCCCCGGGTAATGCCCTTCCTATGGGAGCTTTCGTCGCGTGCAGCCTGTTTAGGGTTGAACCAGTGCGGCGAAACTTCCTTGCTCGGCGGCGAGCTCGCTCCACCCGTCCCGGGTGGCTCGCATCAGCCGCTTGATAGGCAAGTCTGATACTACAGTGAAGCGCAACGGCTGGCAAGTGTACTTTGTTGATTCCAGGGAAGGGCAATCCTCGCCCAACGGCCAAACGCACAAAACGCCACTCCGAAAGGGGTGGCGTTTTTGCTGTCCTGCGCTGGTCACTGGCCTCCCAAATATGTGGTGGACGGTGGTTGTTTCCACCGTGCCTACTACAGACTATCCCTGCCGGTCATTCCCTTTTTCAGGGCCGCTTTGTTTGCGGATGCTCTTGCCGGGTGTCTGCTGTTCTTTGGGCTGGCCGGACTTGTCTCCAGCAGCCGGTACATCACTGGCACCCTCTATATAGCAATTCGCATGCCGTTCGTAAAAGTGTTTTGTTCCAACGACTTACAAAACTGTTTGCCTTCAGTTTTTCTAAATTCCGGGAGGACGCGGGAAGATTAATCCCAAAAACCATAGAAACTCGCCTCAGCGCTGGCACTTTGGACAGTAGTGCGTTCCCCGTCCAGCCACCAAAATGCGCCGGATCGGGGTCGCGCAGCGCAGGCAGGGAAGGCCCGTGCGCTGGTAGACATGGTGCTCCAGTTGAAAGAATCCGCGCACCCCGTCTGCATCCACATAATCGGAGACCGACGATCCGCCCAGCCGGATGGCGTGTTGCAACACCCCGCGCAGACTTGTCCGCAGCCGTTCAAGCTCGGCCCTCGTCAGCCGTCCCGCCCGCCTGCGCGGCCTGATCCCGGCGCGAAACAGGCTCTCATCCGCATAAATGTTGCCCACCCCTGTCAGCAGGGTCTGGTTGAGCAACGCAGCCTTGATGTAAAGCTTCCGGGATCGAAACAGGGCGGCGAACGCCTCCGCCCCAATTGTGAGCGGCTCCGCGCCCGTCGCGCTGAAGCCCACGCCGCGGCGCAGGTCGCGGAACTCGAGCCGCCCGAACCGCCTCGGGTCCACAAAGCGCAGTTCCCGTCCGCTGGCCAGGGTCAGCCGGGCGTGTGTATGAGCGGCTATGGGGACGTCAGGGGCGGTGACCAGCAACCGCCCCGTCATTCCCAGATGCACAATCCATTGCGCCTCCGGCTGGCTGTCGAACTCGCCCAAACCACCGTCCGGGTGCCCCACCCTCGCCACGTCTTTGTTTTTGTGGCGGAGCCTGCCCTGAGCGGAGTCGAAGGGGTGGGATGGAACGCCGCCCACATTCCCCAACTCAACAACAATATGTTTTCCCTCTCGATGCACACCCAGCACAACGCGCCCCTCAAGCCCTGCGGCCTGCTGTCCTGGTGGTGTTTTGAAGGGTTGCGGAAAAGAACTGAACCAGGCTTCGGCGATCCGGTCGCCACGAACCCGCTCGTGAACGCCGCGCGCAATGGTCTCCACCTCAGGCAGTTCCGGCATCGGTCTATTGTAGAGGTCGCCAGCGGGCTATCAAACCAGCCTGGAACTTCAAGCGATCTGTTGGCTCTTCCTCGATTTCAGCTTCCGGTCGAGAAGCGCGATCAGTTCGGGATGCTCTTCCTCTTGAAGCGCCCGACGGGGAATTGCGTAGAAAGAGCTTCGCGATAAATAAATCAGGAGAATCTTCCTGCTTTCCCGGTATCTCTTGACCGCGATCCATTCGACAGTGCTTCTTGAAACTCCCGGCATTTCCGATTCGATGTGATCCTCTCCAAAGTCGAGAATGCACGGACCCTCGGAAACTCGACTTGCTCTAAAGCGATAACGCCAGTAGAGGTAAAGCCACAAAGGGGCGAGAGTGATGAGGAGTGGGAGGAACAGCTCCGAAAGCGTCGAGAAACTGACCCCGGCCTGCCGAAAGTTGACGACACTGAGCAGGAGAAAAATGCCTACGATAGGCGCAACGAAGTAGCAGATGCCAATGCTGAGAAAGCCGATCGGCCCTCTGCGCGAGTGGAAATTCTGGGCAGCAATGTAATCGGCAGCGGTGAGTTTATAAGTTATGCGCATGGCCACAGTCTACGCCCTCAATCCAATCACCCTGATATCCGAGGGGTGACCGCAGCACCGGTTCAGCTTCCGCTCTAGCTATGACTCTGCGTCAACGATTCCTCTTCATCGGCATCTTGTACCTGCGCGGCGCCCCACTTTTCCAGATAGGTCAAACCCAACACAAGCCCGATCAGGAACACGCCCACCGACCCATACTCAATCTCATTGAGCTTCCGGTCTTCCTTTTCAGTCTGGTAAACCACGGTGCCATGAATATTGCGCGGAACCGTGCGCAACTCCTGTATGACCGGGGACCTCGGCATGGTGTCAAGATAGTGCGTCGAAATCATGGCGGAGACGATCAGGCCCGCCAACCCCGGCAGAATAAACAACAGCGCGAAGAATTTAAGTGTCGCCAACTGCGCGGTCTTCATTCGATTGACCTCTTTCTGGTTCACTCAAGAACGCACGTTCATGGTTCGCCAAAGCAAGCCTTAACTGTGGGGATTGGGGAAACTCATCAAGCCCAGCCCCCGCCTGAGGCAGGTGCCATATTCCAATCGTCGGGATGCATGGGTACCTGAGCCCGAATCCACAACAGCCCTACGAATTTTAGAGCAACATGCAAGACATGAGCCATGGAATCAAGTCCATGAAGGCCTCACAAGAGTAACGTTTCCAGTGAGATATGAGTCACTTCTTGCCCAGTTACTCCCGGTCGCCTGCCCTTTGCCGTCTGCTCGCGGCGCCAGGCTACTTGTGCTCGCCGGGGTCGCGAATTCTGCTCGCCTCAAAGCTCACGATCTTCCACTCGCCCTGCGCGTCCCGCACATAAACGCGCGTATAGCGATAGCTCCCGGAGATGTCTCCCTCAGCAGTCGTCCCCTGCACCTCGGCCAGCGACGTCACCAGCGCGGTCTTTCCGTAAAAACGCACCTTTCTGTCGGAGACATCGAGCGACGTGAAATGCATCCGCCCGCTGCGAAGGTTGGCCAGCGCCTGCTCCTTGGTTTGCAGTGTGCCATAGGCGGTGATGGCCATGTAGTCATCTGCCAGCAGGGTGCCCATTGCGGTGAAATCCTGCTTCAGAATCGCATCGCGCCAAGCCTCTTCCAGATGGTCGATCTCGTGCCGTATCTCGTGCTTCTGCCCCCTGGGCATTTGAGTATGCGGTGGACCTGAGCCGGCCTGGTGCGGATACGCTGGCGCCGTAAGCAGCAGCACGGAAACCAGCATCAGCGCAGGCAACATGCGTCTGATGATCGGAACCGAAGAGTTGGACGTGGCACCCGGCATTGGCGTATCGGATAGTAGCCCTGAACAGGCGTACCGGTCAATCAGTTTCCAAACGGCGTGTCTACCTTGTCAATCACCGGCTCCTGAAATCCAACCAATCCCCGAACGGAAACTCCTGGATGCTGGACGCGAACCGATCCTAATCGACAGCAATCAGGTTCTCCACGCTCCGCTCCCGCATCTTCTGGAAGAGGCCCGCCACTGCGTGTTTCTTGAAGTGCTCTGACGCCCGGTGCGCGGCCAGAGCACTCGCGTCCCGGTACTGCTCATAGATGAGCACCGTGTCGGGATCATCCTCCAGGCGATGCGGAATGTAGCTCACGCACCCCGGCTCCTGACGCGAAGCCGACGCCAGAGCGCGCAGGGTTTCCGCCACATCGGCGCGATCTTCTGAAGCAAACTTCAGCCGAACCATAAAGCTGACCATCGAGTTCGATTCTTTCTCGCCTGAGCGGCATCATCCCAGGACTATTGTCGAGCCGTTCCTCAAGTCTAACCGTGAATCAAGTCTAACCGTGAATATCGTCCAGCGCCGCCGCAAACTCCGGTAGCACCATCGTCTGGTCGCGATCCGGCCCCGTCGAGACCATTCCGATCCGCGCCCCGCTCTCCCGCTCCTGAAAACGCAAATACTCCTGCGCCGCCGCTGGCAGCTTGTCGAAATCCTTGACTCCCTCGGTCGACTCCCTCCACCCCTTCAGCGTCGTATACCGTGGCTTGATCTGCTCCAGGCCTTGAACGTCCGCCGGAATCTCGTCCGTCACCTTGCCGTCAAACTCGTATCCCACGCAGACCGGAATCTCGGCCAATTCGTCCAGAACGTCCAGCTTGGTCACCACCAGCCACTCGGCCCCGTTCACATGGTTCGAGTAGCGCAGCAGCGGAATATCCAGCCAGCCGCAACGCCGCGGCCGCCCCGTCACCGCTCCATACTCGTTTCCCCGCGCCCGCAACGCCTCGCCCACAGCGTCGTGAATCTCCGTCGGGAACGGCCCCTCGCCTACCCGCGTCACATACGCCTTGGTCACAGAAATCACCGTGCCGATCGCCGTCGGACCCACCCCGGTGCCCGTCGCCGCTCCCCCAGCCGTCGCTGACGACGAAGTCACAAACGGATACGTCCCGTGGTCGATGTCCAGCATCGTCCCCTGAGCGCCCTCGAACATCACGCTCCCGCCCTCGGCCAGGATCGCGTTCAACATCCGCCCCGTATCCGCCACAAACGGCCTCACCCGCTCCGCCGCCGCCGCATACTCCTCATACATCTTCGCCGGGTCAAGCGTTACGGTACCGGTGCCAAACAGCGCCTTGACAATGGCGTTCTTCTCCGCGCAGGCCTCTTCGATGTGCGTCTTCAGCAGCTCCGGCCGCAGCAGGTCCACCACGCGCAACCCGCTCCGCGCCATCTTGTCCTCGTACGCAGGCCCAATCCCCTTGCTCGTCGTCCCGATCTTCTGCCGCCCCGGCGCCATCTCCGCCGCCAGCTCGATCATCCGGTGATACGGCAAGATCACCTGCGCACGGTTCGACACAAACAGCCGCTCATCCACCGCCACGCCAAGCGCCCGCAGCTTGGCTACTTCGCTCAAAAAAGCGATCGGATCCAACACCACCCCGTTGCCGATGATGCCCTTGCACCCCGGCCGCAGCACCCCGCAGGGAATCAGTTGCAGCACAAACTTCTGCCCGCCGATGATGACCGTGTGTCCGGCGTTATGTCCGCCGGCGTAACGTGCCACGGCGGCAAACCGCTCGCTCAGCACGTCCACAATCTTGCCCTTGCCCTCGTCGCCCCACTGGGCGCCCAGCACTACCGCCGTCTTTGCTCGCATGTCGTTCCCGATTCTGGTGTGAGTCCCTAAATTTTCATCAAGAAGTTAGATTGGTCATCCTCAGCAACTAAACACAGGCGGTCATCCTGAGCGAAGCGTTCTTCAGCGGAGTCGAAGGACCTGCATTTCTCCGCCCGCCCTGAGGCGCAGACGACCCCTGCCTGCACCATCTCCGATCATAAACCCTCTTTGCATTCAAGCCACGCAAGCCGGGTGCCCCAGGTCTCGCGTTTGAGACCTGGGAAACCACGAATCCCACCCCTCCCACAGTCCCGCTAACCTGCTAACTCGCTAACCCCCGCTTGAGCGGGCGCTAACTTGCTGCCTTTGCAAACGTATACGGCCCCTCCGGCACCAGCGCAACCCGCGCCCCCGCCGGCAGCCCATCCAGCGTCGCCGCCACAGCCTCTTCCAAAGTGCTGTACGCCCACGCTCCCAGAAACCCGAGCTGCCCCCTCGAAACCCCCGGCGTAAAGAAGAACAGTTCAAACCGCTCGCCCACCATCGCCAGCTTCTCCAGTTGCCATTGGTCCACTTCCACAGCCGACTCTCGAATCTCCTCGAGGAAACTCTCGAAATCCCTCAGTCCCGCCAGCCGCCGCGCAAACTCCGCTGAACCGACTCCCTCCGCGCACTGCGCAATAATCAGGATTCGCCCTCCCGGCTTCACAATGTGCTGCGCCGCCGTGATCCCCTTCACCGCCTGATAAAAAGTCAAATCCAGCGGATAGCCGCCCGCGCTGGTAATCGCCGCATCCGCCGCCACCTCCAGCCTTTCCAATGATGTCCGCTCCAAAAACGCAACCCCCTCCGCGTGGGCCTTTTCCGGATCGCCCGCAAACACTCCGGAAATCTCCCGGTCCAGCGTCAGCGTGACATCGAGAATAAAATCGTGCCGCGCCATCCGCGCAATCTCCAGCAACTCCGCATGCAGCGGATTCCCCGCAATCGACCCCTCCGTCGCCAGCGGCTCCCGCATGAACTTCGGCGAGTGAATCACCTTAATCGTCTCCTGCGCCGCCAGCCCCGGAGCAATCAGCTTCCGCCCTCCGCTGAACCCCAGCATCAGGTGCTGCTCGACGAATCCAAGAGTGATATGCAGATCCGCCGCCATGAATCGCTCGTCGATATAGACCGGCGTTCCCCGGCCACTCGCGCCCAGCGAGCGATGGCCAGCCAGCGCCCGCGCATCGTGATTGACGACACGGTAGTTGGCTGCAATCTCCGGCCCAACGATGCGATCGATCTCGTCCGCTGTCGCGCCCCGGTGCAACCCCGTCGCTATCAGGATCGTGATCCCCTCCACCGGAATGCCCGCCTCATGCAGCCGTCTCAGCAGCGGCGGCAGCGTCAACGGGTTCGGAGCCGGCCGCGTAATGTCGCACACAGAAATCGCCGCAGTCTTCTTCCCCGCGGCGAGCGCAGCCAGCGGCTCGCAGCCAATCGGGTGATCGAGCGCCCGCTCAAGCTCCGCCGCCCCATCGTTCAGCGCCGTTGCCGTGTGGCTTCTCAGCACTTGGTATTCAAAGCTGTCCGGCATTGAAACATCGAGGCCGGTCTTGCCGAAGGAAAAGCGTGTCTTCATCTGTTTTGTCCCTGCCCATCGTTGCGAGAGATATGAACCAGCCCCGGACTCCAGTCTAGATTGCGCCACATACCCCTCGCGGCTGCTATATTCTCATCGACGCGAATTTGCCGGCTGCCCCAGGTCTCGATTTTCCAGACTTGGGATCCGCCCGGCCGCAAGTTCTGCGCACCGAGGCACACACCCATGGATATGAACGAAAACTCAAGACGGTCATTTTTGAAACAGCTTGGCGCAGCCGGCGCCCTGGCCCTTACAGTCGCCAACGCCGAAGCAATGCCTTCATCCACCGCCGCACAAGCCCAGCCCACGCCCGCCGACGCCGCTCAGGCCGCCACCCGAGCCCAGCGCATGGCCTGGTGGCATCAAGCCAAATTCGGCATGTTCATCCATTGGGGCCTCTACAGCGTGATCGGCCAGCAAGAGTGGGCCAAGGAGGTCGAAGGCATTCCCATCCCTCAATACGAGTTGCTCGCCAAACAGTTCAAGCCCAAGCCCAACGCCGCCCGCGAGTGGGCAAAGCTTGCGAAGCAAGCCGGCCAGAAGTACATGGTCATGACCACCAAGCATCATGAGGGCTTCTGCCAATGGGATACCAAACTCACCGACTACTGCGCCCCCAAACAAGGCCCCGGCCGCGACCTCGTTCGCGAGTTTGTCGATGCCGCCCGCGCCGAAGGCCTCCGCGTCGGATTCTATTACTCGCTCATGGACTGGCACCATCCCGACGGCGCCACCTGCAAAACCGACGAGGCCGCCCGCAAGCGTTTCGTCGAATACACCCACGGCCTTATCCGCGAACTCATGACCAACTACGGCAAGATCGATGTCCTCTGGTACGACGTCAGTTGGCCTTTGAAAGCCGACGGTTGGGAGTCGGAGCGCATGAACCAGATGGTCTTCGAGCTCCAGCCTGAAATCATCGTCAACAACCGCAACGGCCTCGAAGGCGACTTCGCCACGCCCGAGCAACACATCCAGGCGGCCGACGCGGGACGCGCCTGGGAGACCTGCATGACCCTCAACGATAGCTGGGGCTTCAATCGCTCCGACGACGCCTGGAAGACAGCCAAGACCATCGTCGGCAATCTCGCCACCTGCGCCCGAGGCGGCGGCAATTATCTCCTTAACATCGGCCCCGAACCCGATGGCTCCGTTCCATCAGAGTCTGTTGCCGTCCTTGAAGCCGTCGGCAAATGGCTCTCGACCAACGGCAAGGCAATCTATGAAACCGAGCGCGGCTCCTTCGGCTGGAACACCAACGCCAACTACACCCGTCGCGGCAACACCCTTTACATCCATCAGCAGTTCTGGCCCGGCCACACCCCGGCGGCAGAAGGTCTCAACTTCTTCCAGCCGGAAGCAGTCATCGCCATCGGCGGCTTGAAGCCCAAAGTCAAATCCGCCCGCATCCTCAAGACCGGCCAATCCATCCCCTTCACCCAGGACGAATTCACCCTCCGGCTAACCGGCCTCCCCATCCAAGCCCCCGACCAACCCGCAACCGTAATCGAAGTCGAGTGCGACGGCGAGCCCATCATCGACCACGAAGCCATGCGTCCCCTCTGGCCGCGATACAAAGTCGGCGTCAGCTAGGCGCCAACCAAACGGCCGAAATCTGTCCAAGAAAGACTGCCGAGTGCCCCATCCATTTCGCGTTCTTTGCGAAATGGGTGGGAGACTAGCCTCGACCTTTGAGACCCGGGATTCCCCCACCCTTCCTCTGTTCGCAGCCAACCGCCGGAAAAACTGATCGCCCCGTCACGGCCAAACCACCTCGAACGCTGATAGAATTTCGCCCATGGAAACTATCCAGTACAACCTGCCCCAAACTCGCATTCCTCAAGCCTGGTACAACATCGCCGCCGACCTGCCCAAGCCCATGGCGCCGCCCTTGCATCCCGGAACGCTCCAGCCCATCGGCCCCGACGATCTGGCCCCGCTGTTCCCCATGGCGCTGATTCTTCAGGAGATTAGCCAGGAACGCGAAATCGAGATCCCCGGCCCGGTGCGTCAGGTTTACGCACAGTGGCGTCCCGCGCCCCTCTTTCGCGCCCGCCGCCTTGAGCAGGCTCTGGATACGCCTGCCCGTATCTACTACAAATATGAGGGAGTTAGCCCCGCCGGCTCGCACAAGCCCAACACCGCCGTTCCCCAGGCCTACTACAACAAAATGGCAGGCACCAAGCGCCTTTCTACCGAGACTGGCGCCGGCCAGTGGGGCTCGTCCTTGGCCATGGCCTGCGCCTTCTTCGGCCTTGAATGCAAAGTGTTTATGGTCCGCGTGAGCTATGACCAGAAGCCTTACCGCCGCGCCATGATGGAGACCTTCGGCGCCTCCGTCACCGCCAGCCCCAGCATTGAAACCGAGTCGGGCCGCGCCATTCTCTCGCAGCATCCTGACTCCAACGGCTCCCTGGGCATCGCCATTTCAGAGGCCGTCGAGGTGGCGGCAAAGGATCCCGATACCAAGTACGCGCTCGGCAGCGTGTTGAATCACGTGCTCCTGCACCAGACCGTAATTGGCCTCGAAACCATTGAACAGATGGCACTTGCGGACGACGAGCCGGACGTGATTTTGGGCTGCACGGGCGGCGGATCGAACTTTGCCGGCCTGGTGATGCCCTACCTGGGCCGCAACCTCAAGGGCCTGAGCCACGCCCGCGTCATCGCCGTCGAACCCTCCGCCTGCCCCAGCCTCACCAAGGGCCGCTTCACCTATGATTTTGGAGACACCGGCCACCTGACCCCGCTGGTCAAGATGCACACGCTCGGCAGCACCTTCATGCCTCCCGGCATCCATGCGGGCGGGTTGCGTTACCACGGCATGGCTCCGCTGGTGTCGCATGTGATGGACCTTGGATTGATTGAAGCCACTTCGGTTCAACAGCTTGATGCATTCGCCGCCGGCATCCAGTTTGCCCGCGCCGAGGGCATTATTCCCGCTCCGGAATCCAACCACGCCATCGCCGGCGCCATCCGCGAGGCACTGGTCGCCAAGCAAGAAGGCAAGCAGAAGACCATCCTCTTCGGCCTCAGCGGTCACGGCCACTTCGACATGCAGTCCTACATTGCCTACCAGGCCGGCCAGCTTGAGAACTACGACTATCCAGAGGAAGAGGTCGCCATGGCGTTAGCCGGTCTGCCCTCCCTCGGCTAGCCCGCGCGCCGCTCATGAATTGGGTGCCCCATCCATTTCGCGCTTTTCGCGAAATGGGTGGGAGGCGGCAATGCCTTCGCTGGGTGCCCCACCCTCGCCACGTTTTTGTCTTTGTGGCTAGGGTGGGAGCTCATCACACGCTCGTTGTGCTTCAAGAATTGGGTGCCCCATCCATTTCGCGCTTTCTGCGAAATGGGTGGGACATCACGACGCATCCGTCCCGGCCCGATGCAACAATACCTCATCTGCAATCAACGCCGCCTCTACCGCCGTCCTCACCGCGTGCATCCGCACAATCGAAGCTCCATTGAGAATCGCCGTGACCATCGCCGCGATTCCAGCCGTCTCGCGCGCTGAAACAGGCGCCGCCGATCCTCTGTGCAAAGCAGCCAGCGTGTGCCCCAGGAAAGATTTCCGGCTCACCCCAGCCAGCAGCGGCCGCCCCAGCGAGAGCAGTTCATCCTGCCGCGCCAGCAGCGCATAGTTCTCTTCAAACTTCTTCCCAAACCCATACCCCGGATCGAGCACAATGGATTCCGCCGCAATACCCGCCTCGGCAGCCGCATTCAGGCTTCCCGCCAGGCCGCCGCGCACCGTCGCCATCAGCTCATCCGCCGCCAACGGCGTCTGCGCGCTCCATTCTTCCGGCCGTCCCCTCGTATGCATCAGAACGACGCCGCATTTGTATTCGGCGCAGACCGCCGCGATCTCCGCGTCCCACAGAAATCCGCTGACATCGTTGATGATCTCCGCCCCGGCAACAAGCGCCACGCGCGCCGTTGCCGCTCTGTAAGTATCAACAGAAATGACCGCCTCGGGCCGAGCGCCAAGAATGCCTTCAAGAACCGGCAGCAAGCGGTCCTGCTCTTCTTCAGAGCTGACTGCCGGGGTAGGCGATCCACCCGCACGCGAACCCGGCCGCGTACTCTCCGCGCCCAGGTCAAGAATGTCCGCGCCTTCATCCAGCAATTCCAGTCCCCGCGCAACCGCCGCTTGCGGATCGAGAAAAAGACCTCCATCGCTGAACGAGTCCGGCGTAATGTTCACCACGCCCATTACCAGCGTCCGCCGGCCAAGCTCAAGCGGGCGGGTGCGAAGTTGCCAGGATGTTATTTTTCTCAGGTCTGCGCTCATACAGGGGTCCGCGTCAGCTTCAGCATACTTCGTAGTCCCTGTCAGTTCTCCGTAGGATGCTCTATGTGATCGATGACCATCACATCGACCGGCCCTTTCTGCGGCTCCAGTTTCAGGCCCAGCTGGTCTTTCATCGCTTGAAAGAGCGTGGGCCCCGAAGCGTCAGAATCAGAGGCGGGGTTGTCCCGTTCTGGCGACCACTCAAGAGAAAAATCGAATTTTCCACCAAGTCCTGTCCGATCGATCACTGGCCTCGGCACCCTGATCATTCCAGTTTGTGTTGGCAACGAACTGGCAAACGTAGCGAGCGTCACATTGCGTCCGCCGAACTTCAAAAAGCCCGGCGCACTCGGTGGCAGGTGGGCAATAACGCCACAGACAGTCGGCAGCCCCTCGTGCGTTTTTGACGAAGGCGCCGCAACAGACTCTGGCTGCGAATCGGACCGTACCGCCTCGGCGCAGGAATCATCCGCCGCATGCTGACGAAGCTGCGGCCCCGTCGTCCCCGGCTTATCCAGAACCAGCGCAAATACCGGAACCTGGCGCGTCTCCATGTGAACCGCCAGCTTGAACCGGTCCTCGAGCAACGACCGCATCATCTGGCGCACCTGGTCTTTTGTAGGCATGGGAGTGTCCTCTGAGCGCGCCTCGATATCAAAGCGCTCATCCGCCGCCCATTTCGGCACATTCGACGACGTGCCCGACCAGAAATTGAATCGAATCGCCAGTTCCTGCGTGCCCGTCAGGTTGTAGGCAAAGATGATGAAACGGAGGAGAGGAATACCTGTTGCGGAAAAGTATCCACCGTTGGGATTAACGGCAGTGCTCTTGTCCAGGGTGAAATACGCATTCCCATTGTCCAGGGAAAAGTTGCTGTGCGAGCTGTTGTCGGTCTTGTTCTGGCGTATCGAAGCAACATCGAACACCAACTTGCCAGCCACAGTTGGCGGCTGGGTCCCCGTCGGCTGGTCCGGTGCGGCTTGAGCCCTGAGCAGCCCGGCAGGGATCATGAGCAGTAGCCCGGCAAGCGCTATCGCCAAGGCGCTTCGAGAAGCGCACAGCCGCCGACAGTCTCGCATCAGCCCGCCCCCGGTCTCGCCGCCTTAACCCTTCGGCTGATCATATCCACCGCCCGTCGTGCGCTCAATGCCGCCCCCTCCTGCGAATCAACCTATTGGGCAATTGCTGCTCCACGCAGACTCGAGCCGAAGCAGGATTCCATTTGCCTTTGAGCTTTTTGCTAATATACCCCAGCTACCTCCGCTTGCGATCCTTATGCTGCTAAACTCCGGGCATGATGGTTTTTCGGCGAATTCTGGCGCTTGCGTTGGCCGTGGTTCTGGTTCCTTCCGCCGGACCTTTTCAGCAGGCCAAAGCACAAAGCAGTGGCAGGACAGTTGCGCGCACGGCTCCCGCAAAGGCGCCGCTTGCCGATCGGATCAACGCGATTCTTGCGGAGCCGGCCCTCAGCCATGCGGAGTTTGGCATCAGCGTGACTACGCTGGATGGGCAGGCTCTGTATGGGTTGAACGAGGGACGGCTTTTTACCCCGGCCTCGAACGCCAAGCTGCTGACCACTGCCGCGGCGTTTGCTCTGCTGCCGGTCGAGACGCTCAGGTGGACCACTTACGCTGTGGCGGGCGGAGATATCGACAGCGGCGGCGTGCTGCATGGCGACCTGATTCTGCTCGGCGCGGGCGACCCTACGATGAGCGCCCGCCGTTACCCCTATCGGGCGCCGGAGGCTAACTCGACTGGAGCAAGCCAGGCTGCTGCAAATCCTCCTTCCGCATCCCCATCGGGCGAAACCGAGCGGACGCCGAAGGCGATGGACGTACTGGATCTGCTGGCCGAAGAGGTGGAACAGACCGGCGTGCGGACCGTGGACGGCAACCTGGTGGGCGACGACACCTTCTATCTCGACGAGCCTTACGGGCAAGGCTGGGGATGGGACGATCTGCAATGGAGCTACGGCGCGCCGGTCTCCGCGCTTACTTTCAACGACAACACAGCGGAGTTGACGATTGCCGCCGCGCCGAGCTCGTCGGCCCAGGCCGCGCCGTCTGAAAACACATCCGGAATCGGCGGGGCAGGCACGAGTGGGCCAGGTTTGGCCGCTGCGGGAGCGACGGAGGCCGAGTGGACGCCGAAGGTGGACTACTACACGCTGGACAATTCAATGACCGCTGTGGCGGCGGGACAGACCGCGCAGCAGGTTGGACATCCGGGACTGGAACGCCGGCCGGGCTCGATGATGGTGCGGGCGTGGGGCACGGCGCCAGCCGATGGGATGCATGCGGCGATGGCCGTCGAGGACCCGGCGGAGTTTGCCGCTGCGGCTTTCAAGGACGCGCTTCTGCGGCGTGGCATTACCGTCACCGGAACTCCCACCTCCCGGCATAAATACTCCATTGGAACCGGTGATTTTGCCGGCGAACGTGCTCAGCCGGTCTCGCTTACACCGTCCGACCCGCTAATGATCGCCGCGCCGCTGGAGGGCCGTAGGGTGCTGGCCACGCACATCTCCGTGCCGGTCGCCGAGGATGTGAAGGTGATCGACAAGGTAAGCCAAAATCTGCACGCCGAGTTGCTGCTGCGCCTCTTGGGAAAGGTTTATGGGGCGGACGGCAGCTTTGCCCAGGGAACTCGGGTCGTCCGCCAGTTTCTGGTTGGCGCGGGCGTTGCGGACGGGGACTTTTTCCTTTACGACGGATCGGGCATGAGCCCGGAGGATCGGATTGCGCCACGCGCGTTTACGCAATTGTTGAACTATGCATCGCGCCAGGCGTGGGGACCCGATTGGCGCGACACGCTGCCTGTGGCGGGGGTGGACGGGACCCTGGCGGGGCGCTTCAGGAACTCGCCCTTGAAGGGCCGGCTGTGGGCCAAGACCGGAACCCTGAATGAGGTCAACGCGCTTTCAGGATATTTGACAGCCGCGAGCGGCAAGACGCTGGCGTTTTCCATCCTGGTGAATGGCCGCCGCCCGGGAAGCGACGCAGAGGCCCAGGCCATCGACCGCATTGTGGAAGCGATAGCGGCGGCGGAGTAAAGCTGTATCATCGAAGGCAAATGCGCACTCGTATTTCTTTTGCAGCTTATGTTTTGCCAATTTGTGCCGCGGGATTGGCGGTTGGCCTCGCGGGCTGCCGTCCATTGCCGCCGTCAAAGCCTGAGTCTCAATTCACCGTCGAGGAAGCGCGCGGTGCGCAGGTCTATCGCCAGAAGTGCGCCAAGTGCCACTACCCGACCACCACGCATCCTTTGAACGGGCCGGGGTTGCAGGCGCTTACCAAAGTGAAAGCCATGCCTTCAGGCGCGCCACCCACCGACGAGCGAATGACGCAGGTGATTCTGCACGGACGGAGTATGATGCCCGCGACGCAACTCACGGACGACCAACTGAGCGATCTGCTTGCCTATCTGCATACCCTATGAAGGACGAAATCGAGAGGAACGAAGCAGGAAACGGCGAGGCTGGAAAAGCCGGGACCCAGCCTGTGCGCCACAAGCTTCCAGCGCGGCAGCAATTGCTCCCGCTGCCGGGGTTGGCGGCCATCAGCCTTTACCTGCTCGTGTTGGCCGGGGTGATCGTTCTCGGCGTGGTAGCGGGGCGGCACTATCCGCCTCTTTTCTTGATTTTTGCGGCGGGGTTTATGGCGGCCAGCGCCGGGCTGCTGATGCTGTTTCGCTGGGCATGGGCGCTGGCTCTGTCTGCCGTTCTCCTGCTGGTGGTGTATAACCTTTGGATCTTCTCAAGCCAGCATCAAGGAGCTGCCCTGGTGCAGGGCCTTCTGAATCTGGTGTTCTTTCTCTACCTGGTGCGCCCTGAGGTGCGGGAGCGGCTGCGGTAAGCGCTACCAGACAACTTTGCAGACATTCGCTTTGCGGATTCGATCATCGTGCGTAATCAACGTGCAATCCTCCACCAGCGCGGTAGCAGCAATGATTCGGTCGATCGGGTCGCCATGGAACCGGTGAGGGAGTTCCGCAGCACAAATTGAGATTTCGGCTGTTAGAGGAATTAGCCGGAGTCTGGCTTGCACAGATGTGATGAAATCTTGCGTCGGTGAATAAAGCTGTAGGCGCTTTCTGCGCGCGGCATTGGCGATTTCATAAAACGAAACCGGTGAACATGCGCACTCTTCTCCGTTAATACGAGCTTGCAAGATTGCTCTGCGCGCATGGCTAGACAACTGGTCAGGAGCAAGGAATAGCCAGATGACCGCGTGCGTATCGAGCAGAATCACTTTGACGATCCTTGCTCGAATCGATCCCATTTTTCGTTGAACATCCGCTCCCACTCTTCGTCCGTAAACTCCGACGAGACGATGTCGCCGGTGATGGCGCCCATATGCCGCAAGCACCCGAAGATCGATTCTGGGCTCTCCTGCGGCGCCCGCTCCTCGAACGGCACAACACGGGCCAGCGGCTTGCCCCTTTTCGTCACAAGCACCGGTTGGCCAGTTGCATCTACCTCGGCCATAACAGCAAGGCACTTTGCCTTGAATTCACCTGCCGCCATCGTCCGCATGGCTCCTCCGTGTGGCCCGTTCGATCTGACCATGGTCATTTTACCATGGTCATAAAGAACGTGGCCAGAAAAGCTGCTTGACTGGGCTGCACCAAGCCCGCTTCACCAACACAGGCTCTTTAGCTTGTCGAAGGGCTTGGGCTTGAACGGCGGGTAGGGCAGGTGGCGGGAATCCATGAACTGGTCGGGAAGCGTGCCTCCGTATTTCAGCGCCGCGTCAGGGTCCTGGGCGTAGGCGGGGTCCTGCTCAACGTCGGCCAGTGCGGCGAAACCAAAGCCTTCCTTGCGGAGCTGCTCAACCAGATTGGGCAACATGAGCGTGGTAAATGCGGTGGCGTGCAGCAGCATCACGTTAGGAATCTCGTGGCCGAAAGCAATGTGCTCCTCTTCGCGGCCAAGCCGAATGTAATCGGCCGCCGTGTCCAGATAGCTCTGCTTGAGCCAGGCTATGGCTTCGCTGTCGGCCTTGGCTGAGCAGCGGGCGTAGGCGTCGTTCCAGGCGTAATCCTCAAAGTCGAGCGAGACCTGGGCGACACGGTAGCCGTGGTCTTTGAGATAAGCGCGGACGGCATGGCGCTTTTCCAGCGTGTCGCCTTCCCACAGAAATGGATAGCGGAACCAGTGCCAGTCGCGCGCGCCTGCATATTGGGCGAGCGCCGGCTCGTTCAATGCGATCTCGTGCTCGAAGGCCTCCGCGGTATTGCCGGTAAGCGACATGTGCGACCAGGTGTGGCTGCCGATGTTCATGCCCGCATCGACCCAGATGCGAAGAGCCTGCTGCGCGTCGGGATCGTTTTCAAGCTTGACTGCATTGACAAAGCCATAGGTGCCTTCGAGGTGCACGGTTTTGAGCTCCGCGGCGAGGGTAGTGAGGATTTTGCTGCGGTTCTGGCCCTGCGGCAGGCTGCCGGCGGCGGGCAGATCGTCAAAGGTCAGAGCGACGGTTGGATGAGAATCCAGTGCCCCTGTGAACGGCTGGGCGGCCGACGGCGTAGCTGGCTGATAGGAGGACTGGAAAGCCGCGGCCGTGCAAGGCGCGACCAGCCCAAGGCCAGTCGAAAGCAAGATTGCGAGCAACAGGCGCTTCATTCCAGGTTCCTCCCGATTGTCTTTCCTGCGCGATTCTAACAAGCGATTCGCGCAAGTCTCTAAAGCAGCCTTGTGTCAGAGCGTTGCCGACGGTGTGAGGGAAGAATCTGGGTCCCTTGATACCGCCGCTAACTTGCTAACTTGCTATCCCGCGCCAGCGGGAGCCAACTTGCTGCATTTCTCAGCGGACTCACCTGCCGGTACAATGAAAGCGTGATGGAACTGGTCCAAATCTCGCCAGCGCGAAAAGCTCCCGCTCCCAAACCCGAGTGGCTCAAGGCTCGCGCCCCCGTAGGCGAGAATTACCACGACCTGAAACGCCTGGCTCGGTCCCTCGGCTTGCATACGGTCTGCGAGAGCGCGCAGTGCCCCAACATCGGCGAGTGCTGGCGCCACAAGACCGCGACTTTCATGATGCTGGGCAACCTGTGCACCCGCCGTTGCGGATTCTGCGCCGTCCCCAAAGGCCGCCCCGCGCCCATTGACTTTGACGAGCCGCGCCGCGTGGCTGAGGCCGTGGCCACACTGGGCCTGCAACATGCCGTCATTACCAGCGTGAATCGCGATGACGACCTCGTAGGCGGGGCCCGCGCTTTTGCCATGGTCATCGAGGAGATTCGCCGCCAGGCCCCAGGCTGCCGCGCCGAGGTCCTGATCCCCGACTTTCAGGGCAATGAAGAAGCGATTCGAATCGTGGTCGAGGCGCGGCCTGAGGTGCTCAACCACAACACCGAGTCGGTCCCGCGTCTCTATCGCGTCGTCCGGTCCGGGGCGCGCTACCAGCGGACTCTGCGGCTGCTGGAGTTTGCCAAGGAGATTGCTCCGCGGGGAGTGACCAAGTCCGGCGTCATGGTCGGGCTGGGCGAAGAGACCAGCGAGCTTCTGCAAGTCTTCCGCGATCTCGCCGCCGTTCATTGCGACATCCTCACCATCGGCCAATACCTGCGCCCCTCCCGCGACCACCTGCCCATGGCCCGTCTCTACACCCCGCGCGAGTTTGCCGAGCTCAAGACCGAGGCGCTCAAGATGGGCTTCCGCCATGTCGAGTCCGGCCCGCTGGTCCGCTCCAGCTATCACGCCCACGAGCAAGCCGCATCGACGGGGCTTTCGGTGGTGGCGTAAGGGATATGGATCTTGCGCGAGGAACGCTGCCGGGGGCCTTTGCGCGGCGGGGGATTCGTTAATATAGTGTTTTGGACATAGCGAGGACGAAACCAATGGCAGTCTCGACAATGGCCGGTATTCCGGCGCTCAAAGAACTCTCCAGCGACCTAAAGCGGCGGATGGACCAGGCAGTGGCTACATTCCAGGCCAACTTGGCATCAACGCGGACAGGCCGGGCCAGCGTACACATGCTCGACCAGGTGAAGGTGGATTACTACGGCACGCCTACGCCGATCAGCCAACTGGCGCAGGTTTCAACGCCCGAGGCGCAACTCATCTTGATCTCGCCCTGGGACCCCACGGTTTTGAAGGAGATGGAAAGGGCGCTGAGCGGTGCCGATCTCGGTCTCAATCCGCAGTCGGACGGCAAGGTCATCCGAGTGCCCGTTCCGCCCATGACCGAGGAGCGCCGCCGCGACGTCTGCAAGCACCTCAACAAGGTGCTCGAGGAGCATCGCACCGCTGTAAGGAATGTCCGCCGCGACGGTAACGACGCCCTCAAGAAGATGGCCAAGGACAAGAAGATCAGCGAAGACGAAGAAAAGCGCGCCCTGGAAGAAGTCCAGAAGATGACCGACGAAGAGATCCGCAAGATGGAAGAGCTCTCCCGCAAAAAAGAAGCCGAAGTCATGCAGGTGTGAACGGCCCTCGCTGGGTGATCGGCTAGCCCGTCAAGGGAACGAAAAGGCGGCCAAGCCAATCGAGGAATTGCGCGCAGGCAGCCTCAATGTTTTGAAAGTGGCCCTTTTGAATGGCTAGGCCGAGATACTGCACGTCAGGTGGCTCCTGCCACGCCATATAAGTTCGGATCACAGACTTTGAGAGATGACTTTCGTGATAGGACGCGACTTGGTCCGTCTTTGCCCGTTTAACGACGTTTGATGTGTAGTCCTTTTCGCGGTCGCCCAGCGACTCAAGGAGCAAATCCTCGAACATGCCGAATGCTTTGTTATTTGGCATGAGCCACACGCCGATGCGAGGCAAAGATCCCGCTGCCCGCCGTCCTGGCAGAGGATCTACGATAAGACCTGTCTCTGGAAAGCTGGCGGGCAACTTGTAATCGGCGCCAAAGCGTTCCTTGAGCTGCGCACAGCGGCGTAAAACTGCGTCTGCTTCCGTTGAACCCTCAATATCGGCGTCAAGAATCAGTCCCAGAATCTTTTGTCGCGGAATTGGCTGAGCCAACCTGGAACTTAGTTGGTCCAGCACGCCATCGTCGTTCTCGCAATCGAAGATGCCGAATGCAGGGTCGGCCCCATGTCTGAGACGCACAAGCTGAAAGACGGCGTTGCAGTCGTTCCGGCCCTCGACGAGGAGCAGGGACTCGTCGTCCGACTTGCAGGGTCTCACTGCCTGCGTGGCCATAATCAGCGGAATTCTCCATTCAGACGTAGGGCAGCTTCAACATTGATGAGGTTGAGGTCCACCGCGTAGATTTCGTCCCCTTCACGCTCAAGCCGATAGAGTTTTGCATCCTCAATGCCAGCCTCTTTGCTTGCTGAAACGAAACCGCCGACGCAGTCCCGACTGTGGGTCGTGGCGAAAATCTGAACGTCGAATGCTTGAACGACAGTGGCGAGAGCGGCCCAAAGTTCTCGCTGAACGCGCCAATGGAGGCCATTCTCGAATTCGTCGATCAGCAATACGCCCTTGGATGCCGCGGCTGCCGCCAACGCGATATGAAACATTCGCCGAAGACCGTCCCCCAGGGAACTAAGGGGAATCCGGCCTTGCCCTTCCACTTTGAGCAACGCGATGCGCGATGTGCCACGCCCCGCGATGTAGTCCAAAGTCTCAATTCGTCGATCGATCATCCGAAGCCATTTGAGAACACGATCCTGCCCAGGGCCTTGAATCAAGGCATCCCACATGGAAGCAGCTTTCAAATCGGAAAACCCGTTCGCTGGAACGTAAGGCACGGGTAGAGCACCGCCGAAGGATAGATCACGGAAAAACCGGCGGCTGATTTGAGCTGCTTCCACCCCGCCTCTGAAGGCAAATACAGCTTGCTCCGAAGGGCCAAAATCAAACACATCCGACTTTTCCGGCACGGAGGATCTTAGACCGTCCTCGTCGGTCGTGTACCCTAAGGGATGATTCTTCACAAGTAGAGAATTGGCGTCGCCAACCTTCTCGATCAAAAATGTTGCGCGGTCCCGGTTGCGGCCACCTGATTCGTCTTGATGAAACAAGTCAAAGATTGGATGGCGGAGGACTGTCCCTTCCTCGTTCCACCCCGCTTTTTCCCAAGGATGAAAAGGCTCTACGGTGCGGAGCGCTAGGATTTGAGGAATATCGGTCACCAGGTTTCGGCCCGCATACAAGGCAATAGCCTCTAGCAAGCAACTCTTCCCCGTATTGTTTTCCCCGACAAACAGATTCACCCGCCCCAGCTTGGGCAGCGTGAGGTCGCGAAAAAGCTTGAAACCGGCAATGTGCAGGGACTCGATCATCGGCACATGCAGTCTATCGCGTTCCTGAACTGATTCCAACAGGCCCGCCTCTCATTCCGCCTATAGAAAGGCAACGGGACCTGCTTCGCCCGAACCTGATTAGCCCTCACCTGCACCAGGACATCTTCGCAGCTGGCAGGTGGCCGCAGGCGGTTTGCACTTAATTTCCTTCCTTCGGCGCACAATAGAAGAATCGTGAGCAATCCTTCCGTTCAGCGATCAACCCGCATGGCCCCAGGCCCCCGGCCAAATCCAGATCGACACATGCAAAGGAGTCAAATCCCGCCCGGCAAGAACGCCCTAGTAACTAGAAAATAAATACCCCACCCCCTCCCCCTGTTTCGCAAAACTTGCAGATTAATCGGATTCACTGTGAAACGGCCGAGTAACTAAAGCGGAATCAACGGATTCCCGCAAGACTCGCAAGCGGACTCATCCCCATCGTGCCACAATGCGAGAAATTTGACCCTGCGCGCGGCATTTTCCCCCATGAAAAGCGCAGCTTTCCGTTGGAAAACTGAAATGAATCTGCCGGAAAGCCCCGAGTCCAAAGGAAAAAGGAAACTACTTCTTAGCCCGCTTGTAAAACGGCACCGGAACCTGCTTCGCCCGAGCCTGATTAGCCCGAACCTGCACCAGCACATCCTCGCCTCCCGCAGCCGCCTCCGCAGGCACCAGCGCCAGCGCAATGTTCGTCTTCAAAAACGGCGCCGGCGAGCCCGATGTAATAACGCCGATCTCGCGGCCTTCAAGATCAAGCACCGGATACCCATCGCGCCCGATGCCCCGCTCGACCATCTCCAGAGCCACAATCTTCCGCTTCGGGCCGCCCGCGGCCTGCACCGCCAGCAACGCCTCACGCCCAATGAATTCGCCCTTGTCCAGCTTCAGCCACCGTTCCAGACCCGCTTCAAACACATTGATCTCGTCTGAGATTTCGTGCCCGTAGAGGCTCATGCCGGCTTCGAGCCGCAGCGTGTTGCGCGCTCCCAGCCCGCACGGCCGAATCCCAAACTCCGCGCCCGCTGCCATCAACGCGTCCCACACCTTCACGGTGGTCGCCTCGTCGGCGGGTATGTAAACCTCAAACCCGTCTTCGCCGGAGTAGCCGGTGCGCGCGACCATCACGTTGGGCACGCCTGCGACCGTTCCCCACGTGAACCAGTAGTTCCTGATCGCCGCCAGATCCACCTTGGTCAGCTTTTGCAGCGTCTCAAGCGCCCGTGGCCCTTGCAGGGCCAGTTGCGAGTAGTAGTCGGAGTAGTCGCTGATGTGGACCGACGGAAACGCGCCCACCTGCTTGCGAATCCAGGCGTAGTCCTTGTCCTTGGTCCCGGCGTTGACCACCAGCAGGTAGTCGTTGGGGCTGAGCCGGTGCACGAGAATGTCGTCGACAAATGTCCCCTCCGGCGTCAGCAGCGCGGAGTAGTGGGCCTGGCCGTCCTGGAGCCGCGAGGCGTCGTTCATGGTGATGTGCTGGATGGCGGCCAGCGATCCCGGCCCGCGAAACTGGATTTCGCCCATGTGGCTCACGTCGAAGAGGCCCACGCCGGTGCGGACGGCAAGATGCTCCGCAATCAGGCCGCCACCGGGACCTGGATACTCGACCGGCATGTCCCACCCGCCAAAGTCCACCATCTTGGCCTTGAGCGCGCGATGCGTGGCGTTGAGGGCGGTCTTCTTCAGTTGCGGAGCAACGGCGGGAGTGGTCATGATTGTTCCTCTTTATGAGTGCGGCGGTACTCTACTTACGATAGGGACTGCGCGTTGCCGGGTCAAACCACCTGGCGCCTGCGCTGCGGCGGACGACGCTGGCGCCTCATCGGTGACGTGGATAGACCAGGCATTGAGAATGAGAGGTTGATGGCATGCAACATTTTCGAGGGCTCCTGATGCTGCTCGCCTCAGGGGTAGCGCTTTACCGGGGCTGGAAGATCCACACAGGAGAATATGCCGTGATGGCCTATGTGCTGGGCGCGTTGGCGCTGGGGCTTGCGATCTGGCACTTGACGCGGAAGGTGGACCGGCGGCGGCCTTGACGGGAGGGGCTGGCCCAAAAAGTCGGAGAGTGCCGCGGCTTGAAGCTGGAGAATTCCGGTGTAAACTGGCGGCATGGCTGTTCTGAGCAAAACCGAGATTGCATCTCTCTCGACCCAGGAGAGGCTGGCGCTGATCGACGACCTTTGGGAAAGCCTCGAGGCGCCGCTGCCAGTCAGTGCGACAACCGGAGCACCGATTCCAGTTTGGCAGCGCCGGATTCTGGACGAAAGGCTGCTTGATTTAGATAAGTTCCCAGGGGACGATGTCAGCCTGGCGGAAGCCAGGAACCAATCGCTGCTCTGATGGGCGAATTCGCGGTTCGGCTTCGCAGAAAAGCGCTCACCGATGTGAGCAGGATCAGGACGTGGTACGGGAAGATCGATCCCACCCTTGAAGATCGATTCGTGAAATCGTTGAACAACGGATTGGACCGGATTCAGGCTCATCCGTTGAGTTATCAGGTTCTTTACAGGAACACCCGGCGCGTTTTGCTCGACAAGTTCCCCTTTAGTGTTTACTACCCCATACAGGACACCACCGTAATTGTTCTTGCGGTAATCCATCACAAGCGGAACCCTGAGTTGGCGCAAAGGATCTCAGAGTAGCATTCCACCGGCTCACCTGCGCCGCGCCCGCCAAAACGAACTGACGCTCAGGTAGAGAAAAACCAGCACCAGAGGGGCGGAGACCAGAAACTTCTGGTGATCCGGACCTTGCGCGTAGCTGGCTCTATAAATCCACAGCGCCCGGGCAAAGACAACCACGAACAAGAGAAAGAAGACGCCCGTAACCTCAAGCCAGACAATGCCGCCCACGCGGCCGAAGGGCCGCAGAAAGCCCCCGATTCCGCGAACCACACCCCTTGAAGCTTTTCCGGCAGCCTGGCCGGCAGCGCGGGTATGGGCAGCGGCGGCTTCAGAAGACGGCTGGCTGGCAGGGGCGTTCACGGCAGCATTTGCGCTCGCGGCCATGCGCTCACCGGCCATGCGGCCCGCAACCCGCAGTCCAACACCGAGTGCGCGCCCGATGGATTGAGGTTTCATTCCGTTATGATGGTAGCAGCGACGCTTGCTGAACCGGTTTTCAAAGATTGTTGCCGATTCGCAGTTGCTCCCAGACGGCGGCGGAAGTAATGTAAAGGAATCCTACGCCGCGACCGCGCTTCGTCCGGGCTGGCCGCCGCTTTTGGAGGTACCCTTGACGTCTCGTGTCCGCGAACTGATTCAGCAACTGGGCGAGGCCATCCATGAGTCGGTGATCGAGAGTGAGCAGATCGCCGGTGTGGTGCAGGATATCCGCAAGCACGGATTTGACGTGCTGCTGATGCTGGAGGCCACGATTGGCCTGAACGAGGTCTCTGCCAAAGACTCCGAGGCCGCCGAAGCCGGTGGGGAGCATGACGGCGCGGAAGGACCGTTCACGCAGAACGATCTCCACTTTCTGCGCTCATTGCGCATCTCCGTCGAGGGCGAAGCGGAAAATGCGGCTGAGTCGGACACGGCGTAGCCTGGCCGCGCCGTTCTGCGGCCTTCTTTCATCACTGCAACAAAAAACTCAGCTCTTCAGCGCCACCCGGATATGCAGTTCTTTCAGTTGCTGGTCGGTGACGGTTGTGGGCGCGTCGGCCATCAGGTCGATGGCCTTCGCTGTCTTCGGGAACGCGATCACTTCGCGTAGGCTGGGCGCGCCAGTCAGCAGCATGACGATGCGATCCAGGCCGAGCGCGATGCCGCCGTGGGGCGGGGTCCCGTACTCGAGCGCGTCGAGGAAAAAGCCGAAGCGGGCGCGAGCGTCTTCGTCGCTGATGCCGAGCGACTGGAAAATCTGCTGCTGCACATCCTTGCGATGAATACGAATGGATCCCGATCCGAGCTCGAGTCCGTTCATGGCCAGGTCGTAGCAGTTGGCGCGGACACTGGCCGGATCCGTAAGCAGGTTCGCCATGTCGGCCTCGTGCGGTGAAGTGAACGGATGATGTGCGGGCATCCACTTTCCAGCTGCCAGGTCGAACTCGAACATGGGGAAATCGACGATCCAGATGGGGTTGAAGGCGGCTGCGCCATCGACCGCGGTTCCACCCTTCACGCCGGCTTCCTGAACGGCTCTCTCGGTGACAACGAAAGCGCCGTGCCGCTCGGCATATTTCTTGGCAAGCTCAGTGCGAAAGTTGCCGGCGGCGGAGTAAACGTTGATTTCGCGCTCGGAGAGGCGGCCTTCGAACTTGGTGTCGCTGGCTTTGACGGGGTGGGCTGGGTCGCCGGCAACAATGATGACGAAGTCGGCTTCGGCAGCGCCGGCCAGTTCGCGGACTTTAACGGCGGCCTCAGGGAAACCCTTGGCCAGGCGCTTGAAGTCGTCAATGAACTTGGCGCCCTTCTTCAAATCAAAAGTCGGGTGGTTGTCTTCCCTCTCTTTGCGGCTGAGCTCGCCTACGTTGGGAATGCGGAAGGCAACGACCGGGAGAGCGGGGTCGATCTGCAGCGTAGCGAGAGCTGCGTCGGTAAATGCGGAGCGGACATCGGTCAGTCCGGGCAGCCGCAGGTCGGGCTTGTCGGATCCGAACTGGCGCATGGAATCGTCGTAGGTGATGCGCGGAAAGGGCGTGGGCAGGGTGACACCGGCCGCTCCAAAAGCCGCTTCCAGAAACTGCTCGACGACGGCGAAGACAGTCTCCTGATGCGGAAAGCTCATCTCCAGGTCGACCTGGGTGAATTCAAGCTGCCGGTCGGCGCGGAGATCCTCGTCCCGGAAGCAACGGGCGATCTGGAAGTATCGGTCGAAGCCGGAGATCATGAGGATCTGCTTGAAGATCTGCGGCGATTGCGGCAGGGCGTAGAACTCGCCGGGATGCACGCGGCTGGGCACCAGAAAATCCCGAGCCCCTTCAGGCGTGGACTTGGTCAGGATCGGCGTTTCAATCTCAAGAAAGCCCTGCTGGCTGAGGCTCTCGCGAATGGCGAGCGTAATATCGTGCCGCAGCCGGAAGTTGCGCTGCATCTCAGGCCGGCGCAGGTCGATGTAGCGGTATTTGAGACGGACTTCTTCGTTCTGGATAGCCTCTTCAGAGGGCGAGAAGGGGGCCAGGCGCGTGTCATTCAAGACGAGCAACTGCGTCGCCTCAATCTCGATTTCGCCGGTGGGCATTTTGGGGTTGATGGCGTCGGCGTCACGCAGGCGCACCTTGCCCACCGCGGCGACAACATACTCGGGGCGAATCTGCTCGCCTTTCAGGTGGCCGTCGGGGGTCAACTCCTTGTCCAGCACAATCTGCGCAATACCGGAGCGGTCCCGAAGATCGAGAAAGATCAGGTTGCCGTGATCGCGCCGGCGGTTGACCCAACCCATCAACACAACATTTTGCCCGGCGTTGGCCGAGCGCAGATCGCCGCAGAGATGGGTCCGTTCGAGACTGCCTAGAAAATCGAGCACTACCTGTGTCCTTTATTTGCCTGCTGATTTTGAAATACCTGGGTGCCCCATCCATTCCGCGTTCCTTGCGGAATGGGTGGGATACCTCAAATCCCAATCCGTCGCCCCTTCATTGTCTGAGGAAGATGCACAGCTCCGATCGAGGAACTTTAGTCTGCATGCCGGTGGCGAAGGTCTTCACAGTCAGGATACCGGATTGAAGCTCGTCTTCGCCGAGGATGACGATTCGGCGAGCCGTCTTGTCGGCCGCTTCAAAGGATTTCTTCAGGCGGAAGTTGCCATCGCCCAGCTCGATGCGAAGCCCTGCGCGGCGCAGTTCGCGGGCCAGAACCAGGGCAGCGGGGTTGAGGGCTTCGCCCAGGGGAGCAATAAAAGCATCCGCCAATAGCAGCGGCGCGGATTCGAGAGCCTGGAGCGTCAGAACAAGCCGGTCTTCGCCCATGGCGAAGCCGATACCGGGAGCTTTCGGCCCGCCGATGGCCTCGCTCAGGCCGTCGTAGCGCCCGCCGCCGAGCAAGGCGTTTTGCGCGCCGAGACCTCCGTGTGTGAACTCGAAGGTCGTTCGCGTGTAGTAGTCAAGCCCGCGGACAAGGCGATGATTGCGCGTGTAGGGAACTTTGGCCGCATCGAGAGCAGCCATCACCGCAGCGAAGTGCAAGCGCGAGGATTCATCGAGCGAATCGGCAATGACGGGCAGCGTCGCGATGATCGGTTGGTCGGCGGGGACCTTGCAATCGAGCACGCGCAGAGGATTGGTGACGGCCCGCCGCTGGCAGTCCACACACATCTGGCCCACGACCGGGACGAGGGCGGCGCGAAGCGTGTCGTTGTAGCGTGCGCGGTCTGCGGCAGACCCTACGGAGTTGAGTTCGAGAGTCCAGCCGGTAATTCCCAGCTCGTCGAGGAATGTCGCCAGCATCTCGAGAATTTCGGCGTCGCGCAGAGGGCTTTCGCTGCCAGCCGACGGCGGCCCGATCACCTCTGCGCCGATCTGCGAAAACTGCCTGTAGCGGCCCTTCTGCGGCCGCTCGCGCCGGAACTGCGGGCCAATGTAGTAGAGCTTCTGCAACTGCCCGCTCTCGCCCAGCTGGTGCTCGATGTAGGCGCGGACCACGCCGGCGGTATTTTCGGGACGCAGGGTGAGCGATTGCGCCTTTTCCGACTGCGCCCGTGCGCGATCCTCCCACGTGTACATCTCCTTGGAGACGATGTCCGTCTCCTCGCCGACGCTGCGCGCAAAGAGCGCGGTGTCTTCAAAGATGGGCGTGCGAATCTCGCCGAAGTTGTAGCGGGCAAAGACGGCGCGTGCGGTAGCTTCGATGCGGTTCCAGAGCGCCGTTTCCGGGGGTAACAGGTCGCGCGTGCCGCGGACGGCTTTCAGTATGCTCATATCCTCTTTAGTCTAAATGGGCATGGGAAAGGCAGGCGCAATAACCGCTGATCAAGACCACTAGCTCGCCAACCGCTCCTCGCGTTCCAGACCCTCGTGAATCAGCATTTTGAGATAGGTCTGGTAGCGCAGGCCGCGGCGCTCTGCCAGCGTTCGCGCACGGGAAATGTCTTCCGGGGCGAGGCGGATCGTTGTGGGAGGCGTAACGCCGCGTGCCTTCAGCGTCCCTTGGCGCACCCGGCCCTCTTGTGCTGCTTGCAAGAATGCGGTAGCCAGCCCATCACGGTTTTCATACGCCCAGTTGGCCTCGTCGGCTTCGTTCTCAAACTTCGGAATCGTCAGTGTTTCCATAGCGCCGCCTCATTTCGGCCAGATAGTGCAGCTTGAGTTGTTTGGGCGCGTCCCATGCGGAGATCACTCTCGCTCTTCCGCCACGCCACGTTGTAAGCAGTTGCAGAATCCGTCCCTTTGCTGTCTGGCCAAGTTGCAGAAGCCGTTCTTCTTCGCCGCTCCCCTCCGCAGTTTGCAACTCCGTATCGAGAGGGTCGCCAAGAACGACCTCCTCGGCTTCTTGCGGCTTCACGTCGTGCCGGGCCAGGTGGTTCCGGTTGCCCGCGTCCCAGTCGAACTTAAGCGATTGACCGTTCATCAATGCCCCAATATACGCTTACTGCCTGCGAGCGTCCCGGAGAATTGATTGTATTGACAGTGTATGCCGTTCTCGACCCTTGTCAAGATGCCCTCTTCTTGATCGACTCCTTCAACGCACCATCGATCCGCGTCTGCCAGCCTTGGCCAGTGGCCTTGAAGTGCTCGATGACCTCCGGAGACAGGCGCAAAGAAGCCCCTGACGGAAGATCCCACGTTCACAGTCATTCTTTCGCCCTTGCAACGCCGCTTGCCGGAACAAGATTGATATTCATCTTGCAGAATTTAACGGGCGCCCGGCGCAAAATGGTTCATAGTCGTCCACCGGCTTCGCCGACCCACAGGGGATGAAACTGTACCCCATCCATCGGACGTCTTTGTCTTTGTCCGATGGGTGGGAGTCCGTAGAACTCCATGCCGACGTCTTGTTTTCTTCAACTTACGACCTTGTTTCTTATCAGAGGAAAAATGGAGAAGCCACGCCAATTCCGAACCGCGAAATCTGCCGGATATGTCCCCGGTCCAATCTGTCAGGCATCTGCCCGGTAGTTACCATTTAAATAACCCCCCCACCCCCTCCCCCCAGGCGCACGTCAGATGCCAAACTGCCGCAGAGGGGGTCCAGGTGCGGATAGCCCCACCCCTGGGGGTTTACCTTTAAACTCTGAAACCCTCCGCTTCTTGGAGAATAACCGAAGCAGAATCAATGGATTGCGCCGGAAAGCCATGCAGAGGAACGCTACCCATCGTGTCGCAATGTGGGAATTTCAGCCCGTTTGCCGGGTGCCTCAGTTCCCGCATTTGAGACCTGGGAGAGCCAAACATCTTACCGCCGAATCTTTCTTCAAGTCCCAACCGGTGTAAACTTCTTCTTCGCGCGGATGCGATTTCTTCGCTGCCGCGGATAGGAAATCCCATGCGCAAATCCATTCCTTCTCTCACATTTTCCGTTCTCCTCTTCACAGCCGTCCAGCTCCACGCCCAGTTCGCCCCGCCGCCGGCCTCAACTCCAGTCCACGACTCCACCGCCCTCCAGCCGCCCGCCGGCGCACGCGTCGCCCTGATCGACTTCGAAGACTTGGAGTGCCCCGACTGCGCGCGAGCCAACCCGCTCCTTGAAGAGGCCGCGGCCAAATACAACATTCCCGTGGTTCGCCATGACTTCCCGCTCCCCTTCCACCACTGGAGCATGGACGCTGCGATCAACGCCCGCTGGTTCGATGGCAAGGGCCAGTTGGGCAATGAGTACCGCGACGCCGTCTTCGCCGCGCAACCCACCATTGTCAGCCGGGACTCGCTGCGCCAGTTCACTCAGAAGTTTGCGGACAGCCACAAAATCGACCTTCCCCTGGAGATCGATCCCGACGGCTCGCTCGCAGCCCTGGTCAAAGCCGATTTCGCCCTCGGTAAAAGCATCGGAGTCGGACACACCCCGACGATCTGGGTAGTCACGGCCAACAGCAAGGGCGCGCCGTTTGTTGAGGTCGTCGACCGCACCATGCTCCTCCAAATGATCGAACAGGCCATTGCCGACACCGCCCCGCGCCCCATGACCTTCGCCGACATGATGAAGATGAAGCGCCTCGGCGAAACCGCCGTCTCTCCCGACGGCAAGTGGCTGGCCTACTCCGTCACCACCGTGAACCTCGAGCAGAACACCAAGACAGCAGAGCTTTGGCTGCAAGCAATATCTGGCGGCGAGCCGCGGAAACTGGCCGTCGGTCAACCCGGCGATGGTGGCCCGCAGTTCGCCCCCGACGGCAAGCGGATTCTCTTTGAAAGCAGCCGCGACGGCGGCCAACAGGTCTGGCTGGCCGACTTCGACCCCGCCACCGGCGCAACCGCCAACCCAAAGAAGCTGACCACCATCTCCACCGAAGCCGACAACGCCCTCTGGTCCCCCGACGGCAAATCCATCGTCTTTACCTCCGCCGTCTATCCCGACTGCCCGGCGATTTCCGCAGAGAACCCGTCAGGCGACAAATGCAATGCCGATCGCGACGCCGCTCTCGCATCCAGCAAAGTCAAAGCGCAGATCTTCACCCATCTCCTCTATCGCCACTGGAACCACTACACCGGAGACAAGCGCAGCCATCAATTCCTGGCTTCAGTCGAAACCGCCGCGATCCGCGACCTCACGCCCAACGATCCCCACGACGTTCCCCCGTTTTCGCTCGAAGGCGGCGGCTGTGGCTGCGCCTTCGCGCCCGATTCAAAGGAGTTGGCCTTCACTGAAAACCTCGACCCCGAGCCGGCAATCAGCACCAACGCCGACATCTTTACTCTCGACCTCACCAACCCCCAAGCCAAGCCGATGAAGGTAAGCACGTCCCTCGGCGGCGACTTCAACCCCGCCTACTCGCCCGACGGCAAATATCTCGCCTGGCGTTCGCAGGCGCGGGCGGGCTATGAAGGCGACAAATTCCGCCTCGTCCTCTACGACCGCGCGGCAAAGACGATCAAGGACGTATTGCGGGATTTTGATGGCTGGGTGGACGAGTTTGTTTGGGTCCCCGATGCGTTCCCGCCGCAGATCTACTTTACGTCCGCCCGTCATGGCGAGGAGAACATTTACTCAACGAAGCCGCTGAACGGCGGCGTAGAAAAGCAAATCGCCGGTGGCGCGGAGTTCAGCGATCTCCATGTAATAACACGCACACCGCCTTCCGGGACCGTTTACATCGAGGGTATTCCAATTTCGGTTTTTGCCACAGGGATGAAGGTTGGCCGTCCTTCTGAAGCAGTCATCATCACCGTAGCCGGGTACTGGGGCCTTCATCCGTGCGATCAGGAAGATACGTTGTCCTGCCTGCCCGCAAATGGCAACCAGCCGCACCTCATCACTCACCTCAACGACGCCCTTCTCGTCCAACTCGACCTGCCCAAGATGGAGGACTTCTGGTTCACCGCCGCCGACAAAACCAAGCTCCAGGGCTTCCTCATCAAGCCCCCAACCTTCGATCCCGCCAAGAAATATCCCGTCAAATTCCTGATCCACGGCGGTCCGCAAGGCAACTGGGGCGACTCCTGGTCCTATCGCTGGAACGCCGAACTTTTTGCCGCCAACGGCTACGTGGTCGTCATGATCAATCCCCGCGGCTCGACCGGCTACGGCCAGGCCATCGTCGACGGCGTGAACGGCGACTGGGGCGGCAAGCCTTTCACTGACCTGATGACCGGCCTCGACTACGCCGAGCAGCATTATCCCTTCATCGACAAACACCGCGAGTGCGCCCTCGGCGCCAGCTATGGCGGATACATGGCCAACTGGGTCCTCGGCCACACCGACCGCTTCAAGTGCATCGTCACCCACGACGGCATGTTCAACGCCGAATCCGCCTACGGGACGACAGAAGAGCTATGGTTCAACGAGTGGGAGTTCAAAGGCAAGCCCTGGGACTACTACGGCAAGCCTGACTCTGAAAACCCGTACCGCAAGTGGTCGCCCGCGCTCTCCGCCAAAAACTTCAAGACGCCCACACTCGTCATCCATGGCCAGCTCGACTACCGCCTCGACGTGAGCGAAGGCTTCCAGCTCTTCACCACGTTGCAGCGTCTCAAGGTTCCCAGCAAGATGCTCTACTTCCCCGACGAAGGCCACTGGGTCCTCAAGCCGCAGAACGCGCAACTCTGGTGGAAGACGGTGAATGACTGGGTAGACCAGTGGACCAGGACGAAAGAATAACGGATGTCCGCGACTGGGATCGGAGTGAGCAGGGGCATTGATGCCCCTGAATCCTGGCAAGGAGACTGCGGGCTTTAGCCTCGGGCCTTTTCGCCGCGATCAATCGCCGTACTACACTTTCTCGGTTTGTAGTACACTCGCAACATGGCAACCACCGTTCAGGCCCGCCTCGACAAAGAAACCCAGGCTATCCTTGACCGCCTGCGGCGCAGCGGCCGCACCACCTCCGACATCGTTCGCGAGGCCATTCGGCTGGTAGATCGGGAGTACCGCAACGGAGCCGCTGGAAAAATGATTGGCATTGGCATGTTCCGCTCCGGCGTTCCCGACATGGGTTCGAACAAGAAATATCTTGAGGGTCTGGGAAGCAACTCCGGCGTTGGAAAGCGACGCAAAGCAAGGGCCGAGGGCGCTTTGAAGCGCAGGGCCAGCTAGCGATGGAGCCCATCCTCATCGACACCGGGGTCATCTTCGCGCTGCTCGACCAGGACGAATGGGCACACGAAAGATGTGTTCGGGCGCTTGAGATCGTCACACGTCCTCTGGTGACTTGCGAGGCTGTCATTACGGAGAGCTGCTACCTGCTGCGCCGGCGGCGAGATGCCGTGGATGCAGTTCTGGCAAATGTGGAAACCGGCTTCTTCGGCATTCCATTCAAGATTTCGAGTTCTGCCCCACAGATACGAGGGATCCTGGAAAAATATCGCGACACACCGGCCGATTTTGCCGACGCCTGCCTGATCGCCATGGCGGACGCGTTGGACACAGGCGATATACTCACGCTGGACAGCGATTTCAAACACTATCGTTGGCGTCGCACGCGCACTTTTCACTTGCTGATTCCGCTGGACTGAACACATGCCTTTTGGCCGCAAATCCGCCAAGCCGCGCCTCTTCCTCAACGAAGCCGGCCTCTACGACTACGCCGTCAAAGCCCTTGGCCGCCACATGCGCACCGAGGCCGAGTTGCGCCGTCTGATGAAGACCCGCGTCGAGCCGGGTGAACACGGTGAAGCCACGATCACCGCCGTCCTGACCCGCCTGCGTGAGCATGGCTACCTGAACGACGCCGCCTTTGCCGAGACCTACGCCCGCCTGCGCCACGAGAACGAGAAGCTGGGCCAGCGCCGCGTCCGTCAAGACCTGCAGCAAAAGGGCCTTCACTCCGATCTGATCGAGGAGACCCTGGAAGCCCGCTACGGCCAGACCAATGAAGAAGCCCTGGCCCGCGAACACCTCGAGCGCAAGCGAATCCGCAAGCCGGAGAACGAAAAGGAGACCGCCCGCGTGATGCGCCGCCTGGTCACGGCGGGATTCTCGACCGGCGTAATCTACAAGATCCTCCGCCAGTGGGACGTGCCAGACGAGGCCCTGGCCGCCCTGGAAAACCTGGATGAAGAAGCGCATGAAGAATGAGCGGCTACGGCAGCGGGAAGAGCGCCAGCCCCGGAATCTGAAAGTCTTTGCGGTTGTCCGTAGCGACAGGAAACCCATTCTCAAGCGCCGTCGCGGCCACAATCATATCCGTGATGCTGCGCGTTTCTCCCTGACGGCGAAACTCTGCCTTCAACTGCCCGGCCCGCTCTGCAATCGAGGCGTAAACCGGAAACCAGTCGATAGCCGCGAGCAGTGCGCGCGTAGCCTGTTCCTCACCAGGACGAAGCCCGCCGTAAACCTCGGCAATGCAGACGGTTGAAGTGGCAAGCTCCTGCCCGGAAGCAACGAGGCCGGCAAGCAATCCCCGCCTCCGATTCCGATTCCTGAGCGCGTCGATCAGCACCGTCGTATCCAAAAGAAGAGCAGGCGTCTGGCTCATAACGGATCGAGGTTTTCATCCCGCCCAGCAAGGCGGACACTGGGCTCATTTCGCAAAGAGCGGACCCACTCCGCCGTACCCATCTCGACGAGTTCAGGGTGATTCTCGTCGCGCCAAGCAGGCTCATCGCTGTTGAGAAAGGCAAGCAGCTTCCGCCGCTTGATCTCTTTCGCAGCGGTCTCCACAAGAAACGCACTGCGTCCGCGAGGTCCGACGAGTTCGTCGATCTCGTTTGCCAGTTCTGCGGGCAGCACAATGTGGGTTCTCAGTGTAGCCATAGCAATGGCCCACTCCATATGGGCCTAAAGCGAGTATACCGCTGTTTTCGAGTTCCCGGCGCAAGATGCCACAATGCCCAGCCTCCAATTACACTGGTTACGCCATGCAATTCCGCTCAGGGAACGAAATCCGCGAAACATTTCTGCGCTTTTTTGAGTCGAAGGGGCACCGCCGCGTGCACTCTTCCTCGCTGGTGCCTGCCAACGACCCGACGCTGCTCTTCACCAATGCCGGCATGAACCAGTTCAAGGACCTCTTTCTGGGCGCCGAGCGCCGCGACTACTCCCGCGCCACCACGTCACAAAAATGCGTCCGCGCCGGCGGCAAGCACAACGACCTTAAAAACGTTGGCTTCACCCGCCGCCACCACACGTTCTTTGAGATGCTGGGCAACTTCAGCTTTGGCGACTACTTCAAGCGCGACGCCATCGCCTTCGCCTGGGAGCTGATCACCAGCGAGGAGTGGTTCGGCATCCCCAAGGACCGCCTCTACGTGACCATCTTTGAAGGCGCGGATGGCGTGCCGCGCGACACCGAGGCCGAAGGCTACTGGATCGAAGCTGGCGTCCCCAAAGAACGCATCCATCAATACGGCCTCAAGGACAACTTCTGGCAGATGGGCGAAACCGGCCCCTGCGGCCCCTGCTCCGAGATCTTCTACGACATGGGCATCGAGGCAGCCGAGACGACCGGCCCAGATGGTACGAAAATTGATAAGCCCTTCGGCCAGGACGAGAGTCGCTACGTCGAAATCTGGAACCTCGTATTCATGCAGTTCGACCGCGCCGCCATCGTCGACCCCGCCACCAAGAGCACCAGCTACAAGCTAACCCCGCTGCCCAAGCCCTCTATCGATACCGGCATGGGCCTGGAGCGCGTCGCCGCCGTGCTGCAAGGGAAGGTTTCTAACTTCGAGACGGATCTGTTTACGCCGCTGATCGAGAAGGCAGCGGAGTTAACTAATTTTCACTACCAAATGATTGGCAATCCGCTTGGTTGGAGGTCTGATCTTGAATTCTCGGAAGAGTGGGAGAAAAGCCAGGCAAGCCAACGGTTATATTCACCATCCCTGCGTATTATTGCCGATCACGCGCGCGCGGCAACGTTCCTCATAAATGATGGTGTACTGCCTTCGAACGAAGGGCGCGGGTATGTGCTGAGGAAGATTTTGCGGCGCGGGATTCGACATGGGCGGCTGTTGGGCCAGGAGCAACCGTTTCTTTACGAGATGGTCTATGCCGTCCGGGACTTGATGCAGGGAGCCTATCCCGAGCTCGACGATTCTGCCGCGCGTGTCGCGAAGGTCATCGGGGCAGAAGAAAAGCAGTTTGATCGCGCTTTAAGACTAGGGTTGCTCGAGTGGGACAAAGCAGTGGCTGAAATCAGAGAAGAATTCTTGGGGAGTCAATACACAAGCAACCCGGATTTCCCATTGCTGGAGAAGGCTCGGTTTCGCTCCGGTGGCGATACGGAGGCATACAAGCCAATTACTTTTCCAGGAAAGACAGCCTTCCACCTCTACGAGACATTCGGTCTCCCGCTCGACTTCATGGTCGATGCCGCCCGCGACGCAGGCGTCGCTTTCGATCACGCCGGCTTCGAATCCGCGCGCGCCGAAGAGCAAGCCCGCGCCCGCGCAAGTTGGAAAGGCGGCAGCCAGAAATCCGCCAGCCCAGCGTATCGCGAACTGCCCAAGACCGACTTCCTCGGCTATCGTCAGCTCACAGCGAACAGCGCCGAAATCCTCGCCATCGTCAAAGACGGCGTAGGCGTCCCCGCCGCTGCGGCAGGCGATCAAGTCGATGTAGTGCTCGATCAAACCAGCTTCTACGGCGACTCCGGCGGCCAGGTCGGCGACACCGGCTGGTTCACTTCGACGGACGGCAATTCGACTATCGCCGAAATCCAAGGCTGCGTCCTTCCGGTCCAAGGCGTCCGCGCCCACAAAGCCCTGCTCAAGCAGCCGCTCGCAGTCGGCGACCACGTCAACACGCTAGTCGATGGCGACCGCCGCAATTCTATCCGCCGCAACCACACCGGAACCCACTTGCTCCACGCAGCGCTCCGCCAAGTCCTTGGGCTCCACGTGAAGCAGGCCGGCTCGCTGGTCGATCCCACGCGCCTGCGCTTCGACTTCTCCCACTTTGCCCAGGTTGCCGATGAGGAGCTTGAAGAGATCGAGCAAATTACCAATCGTGAAGTCCTGGCCAACTCTCGCGTCGAAACCCTTGAAGACGTGCCCATCGACGTAGCCGTCAACGAGTACCACGCCATGGCCTTGTTCGGCGAAAAGTACGGTGACAAAGTCCGTGTAGTCAAACTCTCCGACGGCTTTTCGACCGAACTTTGTGGAGGCACGCACACCGCGGCCACCGGCGAAATCGGCCTCATCAAAATTGTCAGTGAAGGGTCGGTCTCTTCCGGCGTTCGCCGCCTCGAAGCGATCAGCGGCTTCGGTGCACTCGACGCCTTCCGGCAGGACTTTGCCGTGGCGCAAGTGGTGGCGCAGGTTGCACCAGCGCCCGCAGGCAGCACTCCATCCGACGCTTTCCGCGCCAAGCTGAGTGCGCAAGAGGACGAGCTGAAGCGACTTCGCCGCGAACTCGAAGAAGCCCGCATGAAGTCCGCCGCCGGCGCGCTCGACGAAGCTCTCAGCCGCGCCGTGGACGTGAAGGGCGTGCGCCTCGTGACCCTCCGCGCCGACTCTCTGGAACGCGGCCAGCTTCGCACTCTGGTTGATAACTTGAAACAGAAACTCGGTGAGGGCGTCGTGGTGCTGGCCTCCGCACAACCTGAAGGAAAAGTCGCGCTCATCGCCGGCGTAACGCCTGCCCTGATCAAGCGCATTCAGGCCGGCAAGCTGGTGGGCGCGGTGGCCAAGCTGGTAGGAGGATCCGGCGGCGGCAAACCCGAAATCGCCGAAGCCGGCGGCAAAGATCAAGGCCAAATCGATGCCGCGTTACGAGCGGCCCCAGGGTTGCTTGGAGATTTGCTGGGTTAAGCCTGTAGGACAGACACGGCAACACTGAGAGCCGCTTCGATCTGGAAGCGGCCATTGCCGTTCGATAGCCGGATTCTACCGGATGCGGAAGTTGTAGGCGATACCGCCGGAAATAATCGGATACGTCTTCAACGGGTTCAGATCGGTGGTCCACTTGGCCACCTGGGCAGTCAAGTTGCTTTGGACCGCGATCGCAATCGGGTCCGTGGGGTTTGCAATGTTGGTGCACTCTGTTTGCGCCTGGTCATAGCAGGCCCAACCGCCAAGGTTCACGTTCAGAGTGGGCGCTCCAATGATTGCGACGCCAATCTCGAATGGGAACGACAAGTGTCCGCCCTTGCGCGGGATCATATTCCCCCACCCGGTGGTGATGGTGAAAGCCGGTTTCGTGGTGTTCAGACCCAGAGTTCCGTTTCCATACACGGGCGTGGCGCCGGTGGACGCATTGGTATTGGCCGAATAGAAGGTTTGACCATTCAGCGTAAAGCTGGTTCCACCGGGTACCGCGGTGGAGGCCGTAAGCTGGTTCTGGTTATAAAACAAAGCGCCGGGGCTGATGCGGAAACCGGACCGGAAAGGATAAATATCCAAAGCGGCTCCGGCGGAAGCAAGATTCAGCTTGGCGATGGAGTTGATTCCGTCGGTAGTGAAGTTGGTGGAGTAATTGAAGAAGTTGCCTGTCCCGCGCAGGTTGAAGTGGCGGCTAAGGTTTGTAGCCAGTTGCAGTTGGATGCCCAACGGGGAAACGCCGGCGCCCAAAGCAATTCGCGAAAGCGGCCTGGGAGAGTCAACCGGGAATTTGACGGAAGGCGCCGTCTGGCCTATCAGCGCCGAGGGCGCGACCATCATGCTTACACAAACAAAGAGAACGATTCGTTTCATGAAAAGGCCTCCAGGCAGACTGAAGCGCGTTCCGCGTCAATTAAAGAACTATGGCAGGCAGTTCTGGATATCCGGAAACGGCGACACACTTACTTGAGCACCCGATTCGATGCAGCGTTGAGCAGAATCGTTACCTTAATGCTTCGGCGGTTAGGCTGTCTGCACCCGTTAAATCTCTCGCGCAACCGCGTCGCACCGACCAATTCAGGAAGCGCCCATTCCAGAATGGATTTTGCCGCCTTCTTCATGAGAATTCTGTTCAAGTTTGCTCTTACCATGCCATACCACGGTTGTGGTAGATGCCGTAAGCTGAGCCCATGGCCAAGCAGAACCCGGAACCCGCAAAGATCGCAAGACTGCGACGTCAATTACTGGAGTGGTACTCGCGCAATCGGCGCGACCTGCCCTGGCGGCGCAACCCCGATCCCTATTCCATCTGGGTCTCGGAGATCATGCTGCAACAAACCCGTGTGGCCGTGGTCGTCGATCGCTACCAAATCTTCCTGGCACGGTTTCCCACGCTGGTTTCGCTGGCCCAGGCGCCGGAGCAGGACGTGCTGGCGCTGTGGAGCGGGCTGGGCTACTATCGCCGTGCGCGTATGTTGCACAAGGCCGCGAACTTTGTGGCCAACCAGCTCGGGGGAAATCTGCCGGCCAGCTCCGAGGCGCTGCGCATGTTGCCCGGCATCGGCGCCTATACGGCCGCGGCCATCGCCAGCATTGCCCACGGCGAAGTGATTGCGGTGGTGGACGGCAATGTGGAGCGAGTGCTGTGCCGGCTGGAAGGCTGGTCGGCCGGAAGTCGAGCCAACGGAACTGCTCTCAAGCACAAGATCGAGGACCTGGCCGCGCAGCTTGTGGACTCCGTGCACCCAGGTGACTTCAACCAGGCGCTCATGGAGTTGGGCGCTACGGTCTGCCTGCCCCGCAATCCGCAGTGCCTGATGTGCCCGGTGGCCGGGGACTGCAAGACCAAAGGCGAGCACAAAACGGCGCTTCGGCCCCGGATGCAGAGTTGCGAAGTGGCCCACGCGCTCTCCGTGCGCACCGGCAGGCAGCCCAATCGGTCTGGCCGCGAAGTCCTGCTGGAACAGCGGCCCGCCTCGCTCACCGTGATGCCTGGTCTGTGGGAGTTGCCCGTTTTGAAGAGCGCGGCGGTCCCCGCGAAAAAGCTGCGCATGACCGTGCGCCACGCCATCATGCAGGTGAATTATTACGTGCGCATCCGAACCGTCTCCGAGGACGACGCGGAGGCGATGACCGTTGCCGCAGGCGAGCGGCGCTGGGTATCGATCACTGAAGCTGGCGGCATGGCGCTGACTGGCCTGGCCCGCAAGGTGCTTACGCGTGCTCACCTGCTGGCAGGCGCTCCGCGTGACGCCATTGCCCCTGAGCCAGCGGGCGACGTACTCTGAAAGGTCTCTGTTTTACCCCTTCAGGCGTCTCTGCAACGAGTGCCCCAACCCCGAGGAGCTCCAATGCGCCGCAAGCTAGTCTTAGTCGCCGTAGCCGCAGGCATCCTGGCCGCAACCGCCGCTCACGCCCAGCAGTCCGCCGGCCATCTTGTTCCTGAAATCCCGGGCCTGCCGCAGGCCGCTCGCACCGCCGCAGCTTCCATCGATCCAGAGAAGATTCGCGCCCATGTGCGTTTCCTCTCTCTCGACCTGCTGGAGGGCCGCGGTCCCGGCAAGCGCGGCGGCGAGCTGGCAGCCGAGTACATCGCCACCCAATTTGCTCTGGCTGGGGTTGAGCCAGCGGGTGACAACGGCACTTATTTCCAACCCGTTCCGCTCGTCGCAGTTCACACCATCGAGGACAAGACCGCATTCTCCTTTGTGCCCACCCAAGGCGAGCCGATCAAGCTGACCTATGGCTCTGAGATCGTCTCCAAAGACCAGACCGGCCAGGCTACGGCGGATCTCGATGCTCCCATTGTCTTTGTCGGTTATGGCATCCACGCGCCCGAGTACCATTGGGACGACTATGCCGGCCCTAACGGCAAGGAGATCGACCTGAAGGGCAAGGTCGCCCTGGTCATCGTCAACGAGCCGCCCTCCAACGATGAGAAGTTCTTCAAGGGCAAAGCCCTCACCTACTATGGCCGCTGGACCTACAAATATGAAGAAGCAGCGCGGCGCGGAGCGGTGGGCGTGCTGATCGTTCACCGCACCGATCTGGCGAGTTACGGCTGGGACGTGGTGCGCAACTCGCAGGCCGTCGAAAAGAGTTATCTCCAGGCCGATCCCGACGCCACGCTCCGCGCCGCCGCATGGATTCAGCACGACGTGGCCCAGCGGCTGTTTACTTTGGCCGGGCTCGGCGACCTCGATCAGGCCATTGACAACGCCGGCAGGCCAGGCGCGTTCCATGCAGTTGAACTTCTGGTACGGCTTCATGCGCATATTGAGAGCCGCGTCCGCCGCTACGTCAGCTCGAACGTGGTAGGCCGCGTGCCCGGAGCGAGCGCGGCCAATCGAGCTGTTCTCTACACCGCCCACTACGACCATCTCGGCATCGACCCAGACGCCAAAGGCGACAACATCTACAACGGCGCCGCCGACAACGGCACCGGCTGCGGAATCCTGCTTGAGCTGGCCCGCGCCTTTGCAAAGTCTCCCGTCCGCCCGCCCCACGCGGTCTACTTTGCTGCCGTCACTGCCGAGGAGCAGGGCCTGCTGGGCTCGCAATTCCTCGGGATGCATCCGCCCATCCCCGCCGGACAAATTGCGCTGGACCTCAACTACGACATGCTGTTGCCAATCGGCGTTCCCCGCTCTGTGAATCTGGACGGAGCCGAACGCATCGACTTCTGGCCCACCATCCAGACCGTTGCCAAGGCCTTTGATTTGGCGCTTTTGCCCGATCCAGCCCCCGGTGCCGGCCACTATTACCGCTCCGACCACTTCTCGCTGGCCAGGGTGGGCATTCCCGCCTTTTCGGTCGATCAGGGCGAGCTCTTCGAGGGCCACACCCCGGAGTGGGGCCGCCAACAGGCCGAGGACTATGTGGTCCACCACTACCACCAGCCCTCTGACGAGTACCGGGCAGACTGGGACTTCCGTGGCAATGCCAAGCTGGCTCGCTTTGGTTTTGTGCTCGGCTGGCTGGCCAGTGAAAAACTGAAAACCGTGGAATGGCTCCCCGGCGACGAGTTTGAGGCCGCGCGCAAAGCCAGCCGTGCGCAATAAACAGGGCGAAGTAGCCTGAGCGGCTCGGAATTGTATAGCGGAACCAGGCTCAGGCGCCGCTCAGTAGTAGTCCGCGCAGCTCAGATAATACCCGCACTGCGTGCAGACCAGCTTACAGTGGTGGCCGGCGAGCTGGTACCCGCAATTGGGACAAATCTGGCAGTGGTGATCGACGGGCGGCGTGTGCGGGCCAGTAGCTTCACCATGTGAAACTTCCAGAGCAAAATCGGGGTCGAATGCTTGCGGACGCTCCGGCAACATGCCCGACAGATTAGCATGGTAGGGAGGGCAGCCTGCGACGCAGCATCCCGGCAGGCGCCTGATGCATCAATTTCCTGATGGCGTCTGGACTTCCCTTGGCGACGTATCAGGCAATGGAAAACCTAGTCTGCAATCTCCAACATCCGGAATCCGGAACCCCCAAGGAGGGACAATGGCAAGCAAGGCAAGTGCGGTTTGGACAGGTTCACTGAAGGAAGGTAAGGGCACAATCTCGACGGCGACGGGTGTGCTGAGCAACGCGAACTACTCATTCGCCACGCGGTTTGAAGGCGCCGACTCGGGCACCACCCCCGAGGAACTGATTGCGGCAGCTCACGCGAGTTGCTTTTCCATGGCCTTGGGCGCGCAGTTGGGCGGCGCAGGCCTCACCCCGGAAAAGATTGAAACCCACGCCGCCGTCACACTGGGCAAGGTCGAAGGCGGCTTCGCCATCACCAAGATCGCGCTGACCACCACGGCAAGCGTCCCCGGCGCCACCCAGGAGGTCTTCGACAAGGCTGCGGCCGATGCCAAAGGCGGCTGCCCGATCTCGAAGCTCTTCGCCAACAACACGGAAATCCTGCTCGACGCCAAGCTGGTGTAAAGCAAACCCAAGCTGGAGAGGCCGGAGCACGCCGTTCCGGCCTCTATGGCTTGGTTCAATGGGCGAGATTTGACACCGGGTCCTGCATTTGCGAGACTCAGAGTTGCTGCCGGTCCAGTGGAAACTGCTGGACTTGTATACCGTGCCGAAGTGGCGGAATTGGCAGACGCGCGTGGTTCAGGTCCACGTACTCGCAAGGGTGTGGGGGTTCGAGTCCCTTCTTCGGCACCAATCATTTAGAATCAGTAACTTAGATGGATTATACGGGACCATGAACCAAGGCTGTAATTCACCTCGCCTGAGGCGCCCCATTTAATATATGTCAGCGAGACGCAATGACTGGATGGAATAACCGCGCCACAAAGCGGTGAGGAGTGAAATGACTTTCCCAACGCTTAGTTATACCGACGCAGACGGGCAGCACGACGTCCTTCTTGACCGTCATACCACATCGATCGGACGTTTGCCCGATCAGGACGTTGTACTGCGCGATCAAAGCGTCTCGCGGCAACACGCGATGATCGTCCGGGAGAACGATTCGTATTCGGTTGTGGATCGGAACAGCAGCCACGGCACCTTTCTCAACGGCGTGCGCGTTCAGCGGGCTCCTCTGAATGCCGGCGATGTGCTGCAACTGGGTTCGCTGGAGGGGCCGCAACTCCAGTTCCATTTCGAGACCGTAAGCGAGGGAGAGCCCACGTCTCAGGTCAGCATGGTTTCCAGCCTGCGTTTCCAGGTCAACGACTTTCCGCTTATCGACGAGAAACAACCGCCGGCAGCTCGCGAGATGGAGCAGTTGAATTGGCTGCTGAGCGCGGCCCGGCAACTGAACGCCGGCGGAGCGATCGAGGAAATCCTCACCACCCTGCTCCAACTGACGCTGCAGCTCACCGGCGTTGAGCGCGGGTTCGTCTTCCTGCGCGAGGGCGGAGAGATGAAGCTTGCGCGCGGACTGAATGCGGAAGGCCGGATTGTTGAACAGGACTCGACCATCTCGCGCCGGGCCATTCAGAAGGCGATCGAGAGCGATGCAAAGTTTTCGATCAGCGACACCCTGACCGATGACAAGGCTTCGGCCTGGGCGAGCGTGATGGCGAATAGGATTCGCAGCATTTATTGCATTCCGTTGCGCAAACGCGACGCAAACGGCCAGCATACTGAACTGCTTGGGCTTCTCTATCTCGATAGTCAACTGGGCGCCGGAAACCTGAGCGAAGTGGATCATCAGTTGCTCGACACCATCGCCACTGAAGCGGCGGCACTGCTACAAAATGCTCTGCTCGCCGAGGCGGAATACAAATCGCGCAGGGCGCGCGAGGAGCTGGAAGTTGCCGCCCGGATTCACAGCGGACTTATGTCGATCACCATGCCCGTGATTCCTTTTGCCGTGGTCAAGGCCAAGAGCATTCCCTGCTACGAAATTGGCGGCGATTTCTTCGACGCGGTGGCGCTCGACGACTGTGTCTGCGTGGCCATCGCGGATGTGTCGGGCAAGGGCATTCCGGCCGCCATTGTGGCCGCAACCATGCAGGGAATCATCCACGCGCAATTGCTCTCCGGGCAAAGCCTGCCGGAGATCGCGGCGCTGCTGAACCAATTCCTTTGCACGCGCAACGTGGGCAAATACGCCACCTTGGTGTTGCTCAAGCTCTTTCCCGACGGCAGCGTTGAATACATGAATTGCGGCCACATTCACCCGCTTCTCATCCAGGACGCGGGGGTGAAATGGCTTGAAGAAAGCAGCCTGATTGTGGGTCTGCTTCCCGAGGCAAGTTATTCCTCCGCGCGCTGCACATTACAACCCGGCGAACGGATTCTGCTGGCAACGGACGGACTGGTGGAAGCGGAGAACAGCGCCGGCGATCCGTTTGGCGACGACAGATTGAGTGAGATCGCTCTCCATCAGGATATGAACCAGATCCTCGACCTTGTGGCCAAGTTCCAGGCCAACAATGAGGCACAGGATGACTGCACCCTGGTAGAGGTCCGGTACAACGGCGGACGTGTACCTTCCGCCGGCGAAGCCACTTGATGGCCGCTCTGCTCGATATTCGTGACTTGCAAATTCGCTTTGGAGCGGCGGAGGCAGTGCGCGGCATCAGCCTTCAGCTCGATGAGGGCGAGGTGTTGGGGCTGGTGGGCGAGTCGGGGTCGGGCAAGAGCGTCACGGCTCTGGCGATCCTGGGTCTGCTGGGGCCGGCGGCGCAAGTGACTGGCCAGGTCTTGTGGCGGAGTGTTGGGGCAGCCAGCTTCAACGAAGCGTCAGAAGACAAGAGCGCCCAAGGCGCCAACCTGCTGCGGCTACGCCAGAGGGCACTGCGACAATTGCGCGGCCGGGAGATCGCCATGATCTTCCAGGAGCCGATGACGGCGCTGAATCCGGCCATGACGATTGGCCGCCAGGTGGCCGAGGCCGCTGAAGCGCATTTTCCCTCGTGGACGGGCCAGGACGCGAAGCGCAAGGCCATTGCCGCTCTGGAGGCGGTCGCGATTCCCGACGCCGCACGCCGCTACGGCGACTATCCGCACGAGTTTTCCGGCGGCCAGCGGCAACGCATTCTCATCGCCATGGCGCTCATCAACCGGCCACGGCTGCTGATTGCCGACGAGCCAACCACTGCCCTCGATGTCACTGTGCAGGCGCAGGTTCTCGAGCTGCTCAAAGAGCTGCAACGAAAGCATGGGCTGGCTATGTTATTCATCTCGCACGACCTTGCCGTAGTGGGCCAGGTGGCCAGCCGCGTCGCCGTGATGCGCGCCGGCCAAATCGTGGAGACGGGCCCGACTGCGCGCCTGCTCACCGCGCCGGAGCATCCGTATACGCGCAGCCTGCTTGCCGCCGTTCCCACCCTGCGCACGGATCGGAACGAGCCCCTCGCGAAAGTGGGATAGACCCCGCCGGAGACGTGACTATACTTACCCCATGCGGATTGCGCTTTTGCCGGTTCTCGTGGGGAAGATTGTGCGGGTTGCCGCCGCGCCGCGACCCATTCCCGTCGTCAGCCGGCAGGCTGGAGTCGGGGAAGACCGGGCAAGTGCAAGAAGAACTGAACCTATGACGCAATTCATGAGCGCCTGCGCCGCCGCGCTCTTCTTGTGTCTGACTGGGTGTTCCGTTCAGACCCTGGTTCACGTATTGACTTCACAGACTTCGCAATCCACGGAGCCCACGAAGCCCAAACTGGTCGCACAGACGCCCAAGCCCGCGCAGCACGCAATAAAGCCCGGCTCCAAGCCTGAGCCAACCAGCCAGGAACTCTTTGAGTACCTTCACGGCCAGCTTCTTTCTCTCAGTCCGAGCGACGGGGTCAACGACAATCTGGAGGTCGCATTCGATCCGGCCTCGTCGATCCTGTCGATTACTCAGCCTGACGGCCGCTGCGACATCTTTCTCAGTGCAATCGACAGCAACAGCGCGATCTGGGAGATGATCGATCCAAGCGACGCCAATCATCAACGAGGACAGGTTTTGCGGCTCACAATGAATTCGATGAGCGGGAAAGCGGCGAGGGCCTGCTACGACACCCAGAATCGGATCGATGCAAGCATTGCCACAAATCGGGCTCGCTTGTTTTTCTCCCTTTCCAAGGCAAACGCGACCCCCGGCTTCACGAACAAGATGGATAAGGCGATCAAGAAGCTGATCGTGCAATCCGGCGGCGCCGCTGAGAAAGAAGTCCTTTAGAGCCGCGTCGCCGTTCCTACGCTGCGCCCGGATCGGAGCCTGCCGCTGGCGATAGTGAATGGCTCGAGGGCGAATCCAGTTACAACATGTTCAGTGGAAACGGGGCCTTGGCAGTCAAGGGCAGGCAAGTCCAAACCCGGCGATTTTACGGTACTAAAGTCCACTGTGGCCCTAATACCACCAGGTAGGGGGGTAGGGGGCGGGGTGGTACGGACTGCGCGGATCGCTGAGGAACCTCTGATTAAGTCTCATTGTTAGCCGTCCGTTCCCTCAGGGGCTAAACAGGCTGCGGAAAATGGCCGGTTTTCGAGCGACATGCCCGAAAGGCATACCTCAGGGGCTAAAGCCCGACGTTTATTTTGTTGCATTTGCGGCACGACTAAAGTCGTGCCCTTTCAAATCATCGACTTATTCAGAGGTTCCCTGACATTTTGAACCGGGAACAAATCTGACCCAGCGACGCAAGCCGCCGGGGAGCAGCTTCTCCACTCGTCTGCTCAATTCCATTGTGCCTTAGCGGAGGGTAATTCTACGCAAAGAGCGGGTCTAACCCTCAAACGCAGCCTCAGTAGGGCAACGGCTCAATGTACTTGGGAGGGGTGGTCCGACATAGGAAACGGGTCTATACTTTCTCCATGCGGAATGAATTCACGGCTGTGATCGAACAGGAAGGGGACTGGTTTGCAGCTTGGTCCCCCAGGATTCCTGGCGCCAACGGGCAGGGCAGTTCGGTCGAAGAGTGCCGCGCCAGCCTTGGAGCAGCCATCCGACTGATTCTGGAGGACCGCCGCGAAGATGGTCTGCGTGGAATTCCTCCTGATGCGATACAAGAGACCTTGACCGTGCAATGAAGCTTCGAGAACTTTTTGGCAGTCACGGGCCTGAGGGCTGGTACACTATCAGCGCAATTCAAGCCCCAAAAGGAGAATCGCCAAATGACGTCAAGTAAGTTAACGCAGAGTGTTCTTGTTGTTATTGCATTGCTGCTCGCGTGGCTGGCGATTCGTCCGAACGTGCCGGTGCCTGTTGTGCATGCGGCTGGCCCCGTGCAATACAAGGTGGTAGATCTCGCTCAACCGCCAGGCCTGCATATGGACAACGCCCTATTCGAACGGCAACTTAGTGAACTTGGGAAGGACGGATGGACATTAACCGAGTGCGACAGCCTAGATCAGTCTTGTGTTTTCAAGCGGTAACTAAAGGCGCGTCTCAGAGCGAAAAGGTACACGTTGGCTTGACTTCGCTGAACCCACGCCCGCCCCTCGGCGAGCCGAGAGGCGGGCGTGGGTGAGTTGAAGCTACTCGGAGGCGACTGCTTCTTCAGCAGGCTCGGCGGTCGCGGCCTCCGGAGCGGCTTCCGAATTGGCTTCAGTCGCGGCTTCCGCGGTGGCTTCGGCCAGAACCTGGACCTTCACATGCGCGGTGACTTCGCGATGCAGCTTGATGGCCACAGAGAAATCGCCGAGGCTCTTGAGCGGCTCATCCAACTGGATCTTGCGGCGGTCGACTTCGAAACCTTTGGTTTCCAATGCAGCGGCAATATCTGACGAGGTGACAGAGCCAAACAGGTGGCCGGCCTCGCCCGACTTGCGGGTAAAGCTGAGCACGATCGGCTCGAGTTTGGCGACCAACTCCTCGGCCTGAGTCTTTTCAGTGGCGGAGCGGCGCGCAGCGGCATTCTTCATCTGCTCGATGACGACCTTGTTGGCGACGGTTGCCTGCAGCGCCAACTTGCGGGGCAGCAGAAAGTTGCGGCCGTAGCCGTCTGCGACCTTCACCACGTCTCCGCGATGGCCCAGATTGGCTACGTCTTCTTTCAGAATGACTTCCATTTCAAACTCTCCAGTGGTACGGGCGGGCCGTCGTGGGGGGGGCCCTGCCATTTCGGCAATGACCCCAAGCCTCGGCAGCGCCGCGCAGGATTCTACATCCGCGCCCGGAAGAATGTCGCCTGCCCATTTCCGTTCGATCAAGGTCACTCCCCACTTTGAAGGAGCCAACCATGGCAAACGAGAGATGTAACCGGGCAAACCGGCGACAGCCGGGCTGAAGTTTAGTGCCGGGTTGCAAACGGCAGCAGGGCGATATTCCGGGCCTGCTTGATGGCGCGGGTCAGGCGGCGCTGATGGGTGGTGCAAACGCCGGTGAGCCGCCGGGGCACGATCTTGCCACGCTCGGCCACAAACCCTTGCAACAGCCGGACATCGCGGTAGGGGATCGCATCGATCTTCTCGGTACAGAACTTGCAGACCTTCTTGCGGCGGAAGAACTTTCCGCGGCCGCCGGGTCCACCGGAGGGCCGGCCGCCAGGGCCGCTGGAGGGCCGGCCACCGGAACGGGCTGGGCCTGAACTCGAACCCGAACTCGAACCTGAACTCGAACCCGAACCCGGTCCGGAATCCGAGCCGGTGCTGCCTTGAGGTGCTGCCGATGCGCCCGATTCGGACGCCTTTCCATGGGTCTCTTCAGACATGGTGTTTCCTCTTCACTCTCTTGAATCCCGGTGGACGCCATGCGGAGCCTCGGGACACTGGATCGGGCCGAAGCCGGTTTCCCAAAAAGGGGCCGGGCGCGGCAATTCGTAACAACCAGGCTAGACGGCGGCCTGCACCGGCTCGGCTTCCACCGCGGCGGCAACCGGGGCGACGACCGCAGCAGGCGCGGGAACCGCTACGGCGACGGGCGCGGCGACAGGTGCAGCAGCGGCCGGGGCCGCATGTTCAGCGCTCACCTTTCGGCGAACGCCACGCAGAGCCTTCACCTTGGCCAGACGCTTCTCTTCCTCGTCGATGCGCACGGTAATGAACTTGATCACCGGCTCAGTGACGCGCAGACGGCGCTCCAACTCCAGAACCACCGCGCCATTGGCCTCGATGGTCAGCAGAACGTAGTTGCCGTCGTTGAACTTGCGCACCAGATAGGCGAGCTTGCGGCGACCCATCTTCTCGACAGACTTCACCACTCCTCCGCCACCGGTGACGGTCGCGGAAAAGCCGGCGATCAGCTTGTCGGCATCCTCTTCGGCCACATCAGGCCGAACAATGAACATAACCTCATACACACGGGACATCTCAATTCCTTTTCCGCTGGATCGTCAGGGGCTGCCTGCTTTCCAACCTTGCTTTCCTGCACTGCTTGCCTAGAACTGGTCGCGTACATACCGTTCTGACGACGGGCAATATCCCTCAGGGGCTAAAGCCCATCTTTTATTTTCAGCTACTTGCGGCACGACTGAAGTCGTGCCCTTTCAAAACACGATTCAGGCGACCAGTTCTATTCCCTGTTCCCTGTTCCCTAATCCCTATTCCCTGTTCCCTGTTCCCTGTTCCCTGTTCCCTAATCCCTGTTCCCTGTTCCCTGTTCCCTAATCCCTGTTCCCTGCGTTGCCTACTCCTCCGCCGGGCTGTTTCGCTCGCGGCGGTTGAACTCGTTCATAGCGGCTGCCGGCCCCACTTCGAGGATGCGCCGCGTGGCGGTTGCCACCCGGTCCAACACCTCGTCCAGGACCGCCAAATCCGCTTTGCGCATCGGCGAAAGCAGATAATCCCTGCCGAGACGCCTGCCGCCTGCCGCAATCGCCTCTGGAGGCAGGTCGAGCCCAACGCCAATGCGAAGGCGCAACCACTCCTGGTTTCCCAGGACGCCGGTCACGCTGCGGGCTCCGTTGTGCCCCGCCGGCGAACCGCGCTCCCTGATCTTGAAGGTCCCCAGCGTCAGGTCCAGCTCGTCATGAATCACGAGCAGATCCTTCGCCGGGTCCGCTTCAAATTCTCGAATCAGAGCGGCCACAGCCAGCCCGCTCAGGTTCATAAACGTCTCCGGCTTGGCCAGGACCACCTCGCGCCCTGCAATGCGACAGGTTGCGGTAACGGCCCGGCAGCGCCGGTTTTGAACCACAACCCCCTCTTGCTGGGCGATGCGGTCGATGGCCATGAACCCCGCGTTATGCGGGGTCCACAGATACTCCGGACCGGGATTGCCAAGCCCCACCACAAGAAAAGGGCTGCCCCTGGAGCCAATCTGTCTTCCGGACTCCGTTGCCTCGGCCAAGGCTTACTTCTTCGCCGCAGCGCCAGAGTCTGCCTTCTTGGCTCCGCCCTCGGCCTCCGGCTTGCCCTTCTTTGCAACCTCGGGCTCGGCTGTTGCAGTGGCAGCTGCGGCGGCAGCAACAGCGGCTGCCTCGACCTCGGCTGGGGTAGGCGCTTCTTCGCGGATCGAGACCACGTGGGCGACGGTGGCGTCTTCGGCGTTCAGGTACTTGACTTTGTCGGAATGGGGCAGATCGCTGACTCGCAGGGTATCAAAAAGGGCCAGGTTGCTGATGTCCACGGCGATGTTTGCGGGAATATCCGCCGGAAGGCACTCGATTTCGACTTCGCGCAACACCTGGTCGAGAATGCCGCCGGAAGTCCTTACGCCCAGTGCTATGCCTCCCAGCTTGACGCGGACCTTGACGCGGAGTGCCTTGTCCAGGGCAATGCGCTTCAGGTCGATGTGAATCAATCTGTCATTGATCGGCTCGCGCTGCCAATCGACGATCATGGCCTTGGCCGCGGGCAGGCCGGCGACTTCCACGTCAAAAATCGTATTGTGGCCGGTCTCTGAGAACAGAATTCGGGAAATCTGCTTGGGTTCCACTTCGATGGCCACTGGGGCGTGCCCGGAACCATAGAGTACGGCGGGAATCTTGCCCGCTACGCGCACACGGCGTGCGGCATTTTTATTGAATTTGCCCTCACGGGGCTTGGCTACGACGACTTCTGGCATTTGTTCTCTCGTTTCCTGGTTTCGGGCACGGCCGGTCGGGGTCCGCTCCCTTTGTGATGCCAGGGGTCAGAGATCAGAGATCAGGGGTCAGTAAAACCGCTTACTGTTCCCTGCCGTCCGTCAACTGACGACTGGCGCTTGGTTATCGATACGGGCCACTGATCCCTGAAACCTGATCCCTAACCCCTGCCTAGTTAAACAGCGTACTCACGCTGGTCTCCATGTGGATGCTCTCGATGGCCGCGCCGAGCAGGCCGGCGATGGAAAGCACCTTGATCTTGGGCAATTTCTGCGCCGCTTCGCGCAGGGGAATGGTGTTGGTGACAACCACCTGTTCCAGACGCGAGTTGGCAATGCGATCGATGGCCGGGCCCGAAAGCACGGCGTGGCTGGCGGCGGCATACACGGTGGCCGCGCCGGCCGCGAAAAGTGCGTCAACAGTTTTTACAAGGGTGCCGGCCGTGTCAATGATGTCGTCGATAATGAGGCAGGTCTTTCCGCTCACGTCGCCGATTACGTGCATGACTTCAGTGACGTTCATATCCGTGCGGCGCTTATCCACGATGGCCAAAGGCGCCCCGACCTTCTGCGCAAAGAACCGGGCGCGCTCCACGCCGCCCGCGTCCGGAGAAACCACGGTCAGGTTGGGCAGGTTGAGCTCGCGGAAGTGGCTTACCAAAACCGGGCTGGCGAAGAGGTGGTCTACAGGAATATTGAAAAAGCCCTGAATCTGCGCTGCATGCAGATCCACAAATAAAGCCCGGTTGGCTCCGGCAGTGGTGAGCAGGTCGGCGATGAGCTTGGCGCTGATGGCCACGCGGGGGCGGTCTTTGCGGTCCTGGCGGGCGTAGCCGTAGTAGGGCACCACCACCGTGATCCTGGCCGCCGAGGCCCGCTTGAGCGCGTCAATCATGACCAAAAGCTCCACCAGGTGCTGGTCCACCGGATAGCAGGTGGGCTGCACCACAAACACATCCACGCCGCGGACGTTCTCCAGCAACTGAAAATAGACTTCGCCGTCGGCGAAGCGCTGAATCTTGACCTCGCCCACAGGAACGCCAATGTGGCGGCCGATCTCCTCGGCGAGCGGCTTGTTGGCCGTGCCCGAGAAGAGCTTGAACCGCTTGTCCTCGCTCAGGTTGCGGGTCCGCTTGCGCTCGGCGGCCGGCTTGGCCTCCCTGGCGCGGGCTGCTGAATCCTGAGCCGGTCCCTGACCGGAATCCTTGGGAGCGGGCTCCTTTTGAGCGCCGTCCCGAGGCACATTCGGCTGGTTTTCCGCTTGCTTGTCTTCCGCTGTTACGGTCGTCAATGTTCCCGCTTCCATCTCCGAAACCCTCCAAGCTGGTTGGCTTTGGTTGCTTTCTGAGTCTCAAGTTCAAAAAACTGGCTGGGCGACTAGGATTCGAACCTAGACAAATGCCTCCAAAGGGCATTGTCCTACCATTAGACGATCGCCCAACTTCGCAACCGATGGCGAGTCTCTCTCGCAAAACGGTTGCCTGTCAAATCAACTTATTGCAAAAGCATTTGGCGCCAGTAAGCTTCGCGCGGCAGGGTGCGGGTCAAGGTGCTCCGAACTCCAGCCGGCTTTAGTCTTTGCTGTGCCGCTTCCGCATCTCCACGGGTCTGGTACAACCCGAAGAGAGCTGAACCGGATCCGGACAGCGAGGCATGGAGGGCTGCCTCCGGCGTGCCGGGAGCCGCAAGAATGCGCTTGATCTCTGCAAGGGAGGGATGCTGGGGAAAGACGACGCGTTCAAAGTCGTTCTGGATCCAGCTACTGATCCCGGTGCGGACAAGCACGGACTCTACGGGTCCGGCCAGGTTCTCCCAATTTGAGAGAACACCGGAGGAGCCAACTCCCTGCTGTCCTTTGGGGACTTCTCCTCGAATCGCTTCGGGGATTGATCCGACAAAGGCGCTGGCATAGGCGCGGCTCAACTCTCTTAGTTTAGCTGCACTTGCCTCCGCGGTCAAACCCTCGGCGGCGCAAAGCGCATCCCAGTCGCGAAAGGCCTGCGGCGTGGAGACGCCAATATCGGGCGTGGCGACGACGCACCAGACGGGCTCGAGGTTGGGGAGGGGCTCGACTTGCTGGCCGCGGTCGAGGCCAAGAACGGTTCCACCGATGAGGAAGAGGGGGACGTCGGAGCCGACCTGTGCGGCAAGTTCCAGGCGTTTGGTCTCCCAGGTCTCAACATCGAGACCTGGGGCACCCAGATTCTCGGGTAGTCCGAGTTCCGCTTCAAGGCCCACCAGCGCCGCGACAGCGTTGGCGGAGCCAGCGCCCAGGCCGCCCTGGACCGGGAGACGCTTCTCGATATGAATTTGAACTTCGGCCTTGATTCCAAGCGCGTTCAGCACCAACTCGACCATCTTCCAGGCGGTATTGGCGCCGTCGGTGGGCACGCGGCTGTCATTCGAGGTGAGCCGCAAAGCCGTCGTCAGCGCGGGGTTGGCCGTTACCGTGACCAGGTCATACATGGCAAGGGTCTGGTAGACAGTGGTCAACGAATGAAAGCCGTCCGGGCGAGGCGCACCGATATAGAGGCCGAGGTTGATCTTTGCGTGCGAGCGGACGGCGATAGACATACCGGTCAATTGTAGAGCCGGGCCGGGTCAGAGGTCTTTCTGTACGCCGATGACCAGGAGTACGTCCTGGGAGGTAATCTCCATCGGTTCTCTCCGGTACCACTTTCTCAGATGAATGCCGCATCCAGGCCGCTTTTCCGCTCAATTTGACCCAAAAGTGGCGGGATTTGAGCCCTAAAACGGCGATTTTCAGGGGTTCGAGTTTACTAATAAGATAACAGGAAGTCTTTTGGCTTCATCCGGCAAGATTTTGATTCTATGCGTCTTATTGACTCATCCGGACCAGAAATGCACCCTGTGAATAGGCATTTTTGGGGCGGGGGGGGTGGGGGCCGGCTGGGGGTGGGGTCCGCAGCGGTGGAGACCGATCAGGACGGAGGTTTGCCATACAGAGATTATGCGCTGGTGGAGGGTATTTTTCGGCAAAAGCGGGTGCGGCCTTTTGCGTTCGTTTGCCGGAGCTTGGGCAGGCGTTGGTCCGGGGTGAGGATGATGTGTTGGAAGTGCGGCGCGACTTGGTGTGTCGAGTGCTATTGTAGGCCGCCGCGAATGGGGTCATTTACCGATGCCCGCGCATGGAACGAATTTGTAGAAGGGACTTCCCTCAGTGGCTAAACAGGCTGCGGAAAAAGGCCGGTTTTCGAGCGACATGCCCGAAAGGCATACCTCAGGGGCTAAAGCCCGACGTTTATTTTGTTGCATTTGCGGCACGACTGAAGTCGTGCCCTTTCAAGACATAATCGACTATCGGTGTGGCGGACACCACGAGCGCGAATTTTTAATCGCGATGATGATACAATGTAGATACAGGAGTGAACATGCAGGCACAAGTGCTGAAATGGGGAAATAGCCTGGCTGTGAGGATTCCGAAGCCCGTGGCGGAGGACGCTCACTTTGAGGTCGGAGACGCGCTGGAGATTGCTGTGGGCGCCGATGGGATTGTGCAGTTGCACCGGGTTGGCACCATGCCGACCCTGGCTCAAATGGTGGCCCAGATCACGCCTGAAAATCGATATGCAGAGGTGCCGCTCGGGGCAGAAACAGGAAGGGAAATCGTCGAATGGTGACCCCGTACGTTCCAGACACCGGAGATATCGTTTTTATGGATTTCGGTCCCTTCGATCCTGAGGTTGGCCGGGAACAGGCAAAACGCAGGCCCGCTTTGATCTTGACCGATCTGCGCTACAACCGAGCAAGTGGGCTGGCAGTCGTTTGTCCATTGACCAGCAAAGTGAAGCCGTACCCGTTTAGTTTACCGATCACCGTTGGGGGTGTCGAAGGGGCGGTGCTTGTGGATCAATTGAAGAGCATGGATTGGTCTGGCCTCGGGGCTGAATTCCATTCGAAGGCTCCCGCATCCATGATGTCGAAGGTTCGTCAGTACATTGCGGTCCTGCTGCAAATCCCAACCAGGCAGTGAAATGATCTAGTGTGGTGTCTCCGTAGTTTGTTGAAGAAGACAGACGGCGAAATACAGGTCCTTCGACTCCGCTGTAAAGCGCTTCGCTCAGGATGACCGCCTCTTTGGAGTTCTCAGGCTCGCTTAAAAAATTCCTCGACATCCGTAATTGTCTGCGTCATGCGGTAAGGCGGCAGACTGGCGAGGAAGGTTTGGCCGTAGCGTTTTTGGGTGATGCGGTTGTCGAGCAGGACCAGGACGCCGCGATCTTCGAGCGAGCGGATGAGGCGGCCGAAGCCTTGCTTCAGGGTCAGGACGGCGGCGGGGACTTGGTAGTCGAAGAAGGGCTTGCCGCCGGCTTCTTCAATGGCCTTCATGCGGGCGGAGACTACCGGGTCGCTGGGAACGGCGAAGGGCAGGCGGTCGATGATGACGCAACTTAGCGCTTCGCCCTGCACGTCTACGCCTTGCCAGAAGCTGGCGGTGCCGAATAGGACCGCATTCGGCGTTGCCCGGAACTCTTCGAGCAATGCTTTTCGAGGGGCTGTCCCGTGCAGAAGGATGGGAAAGTCCAGCACCGGCAGAAGGCGTTCGTAGAGGTCGCGCATCTGGGCGTAGCTGGTGAAGAGGCAGAAGGCGCGACCCTTGGTGATTTCAAGCACGCGGCGGATGCAGCGCGCGGCAGCCTCGGGAAACTCGGGGTCGCGCGGGTCGGGCATCTCCGGTGGCAGATAGAGGAGGGCCTGCTTTCCATACTGAAAATGAGATGGAACCACTAGCTCTCGCGTCTCGGTCAGCCCCAGCCGTTTGCGCATGTGCTCAAAGCCGCCTTGCACGGTGAGGGTGGCAGAGGTGAGGACCACGGTTGGAATCGTCTCGAAGACCAATTCAGAGAGCAGTTCGGAGACGTCGATGGGCGTGGCCTGAAGGAAGGTGGTGCGGAGACCTCCTCGGGCAGCGGCAGAGCGTCCCTCAGGGGCTAAAGCCCTGTCTGTATTTCGGTCACTTTCGGCACGACTGAAGTCGTGCCCTTTCAAAGCACCGCCCCTCTTGAAGTCGTGCCCTTTCAAAGCACCGCCCCTCTTGAAGTCGTGCCCTTTCAAAGCGCTGCCTCTTTCCGCGGTTTGCGAGCTAACTCTACGCTCCATCCAATAGACCATGTTGCTGGCGTTCGATTCGAGCAGAAATTCAAGCTCAGAGCGCAGACGAGCGACGCGCTTCTTCAGTCCCGGCGCCTCATCGACGGCTTTCAGGCCATCCATCTCGGCTTCGATTCGGCGGAGGGTGGCGCGAACGCCCATGTAAAGGTCGCCCGAGGTTTCAAGGAACTCCTCCCGGCCGGTGAAGGGCTGGCGACCGTCGCCGGCCATGGGAAGGCCGGCAAAAAACATGCGGGCGCGTTCACGGAGTTGCTGGGTGGCGGCGGGCAGGTTTTCTGCGCCCTCTTTTCCGCGCAGCAGAGCGTCGGTATCGCGGGCCAATTCCTCAAAGCGTATGTTGCTGACCGAGAGGCCGAAGTAGCTTGAAGCCACCTCTTCCAGTTCGTGCGCCTCGTCAAAGACCACCGCCGCGGCCTCGGGCAGAATGCCCGCGTCGGGCGCGCCGGCAGCCTCCTGCCTCACGCTCAGGTCGGCGAAAAACAGGTGGTGGTTGACGATGATGATGTCCGACTCGAGGGCTTTGCGCCGCATTTCGGTGATGAAGCAGCGCCGGTAGTCGGGACAGGTTGACCCCAGGCAGGCCTCGGTCCGCGCATCCAGCTTGTTCCACAACGCGCTCGACTCAGGCATGCCGGAGATCTCTGCGCGGTCGCCGGTTTCGGTGGTTTGCTCCCACTGGGCGATCTGGCGGTACTGGTCGATTTCTTCCAGACCGGAAAGAATCGGCTGGTTGCGGAGGGCGGCCAGCTTGTGGCGGCACAGATAGTTGGCGCGGCCCTTCATGTAGCAGACGCGGAGCGGGCCGAGCAGCGTTTCAAGGAAAGGAATGTCGCGGAAGTAGAGCTGGTCCTGGAGGGCCTTGGTTCCGGTGGAAACGATGATGCGCTGTCCTGTGCGGAGGGCGGGGAGCAGGTAGGCCAGGGTCTTTCCGGTTCCGGTGCCTGCCTCGACGATCAGGTGGCGACGCTCCGCGAGGGCCCGTTCGACGGATTTGGCCATTTCGAGTTGGCCGGGGCGATACTCGTAGGGTAGCGACGAGCGCGCCAGAATGCCGCCGGGAGAGAAGAACTCATGCAGGGTGGGCAAGGCGCGGGTTGGGTTGTCGGAGGCGGGCATCGGGGCTCACTCCATCATAGTGAGCCTGCCTCTCCCGTTGAGCTCGCCGCCTCCTAAACTCGGACGCGGCATCGAGTTCAGGTTCCGCGCCCGATCTCCAGGCGGGAGATCGTCTGGGCTGCCGTCGTGAGGGCGATCCTCACTTCTGACCTTGGCGGTACCGCGAGTCCATCCATCGGCCGATCATGAAGGCCTCGTCGGCACTCGATGCGCCTTTGAGGTTGGCGGTGCTCTTCATCAGCTTCTTGCGGATGTTGGCGGCTCGTTGCGCGGCAATCGCCTTTTCCGCAGCGGCGGAGTAGGGATTGACGGGATTCATGTTGATTTGGCTGGCGTGGATGTGCATCTTCCCCTCCTGGAGGGAGACGGTGCAATTGTCTTGCCTGGATTGTGCTGGAACGATGAGAAAAGGCTCATTTTGGACCTGCCCGCCGGCTTCTCGTCCGGTTGACTTCCGGAAGTGGACTAAGCATACTTAGTCCATGGCCTACACTGTCCACCAGGCGAAGACCCATTTCTCGCGGCTGCTGAAAGAAGCAGAGGCGGGCGAGGAGGTCATCGTCATGCGCGGGACCAAACCTGTGGCCAAAATCGTGCCGATCAACGAGCCGGCTGCGCCGAAGGCGCCGTTTCGTCTCATGGGCGCTTATAGGGGCCGTATGAGCTGGGATGAGGACGCCTTCGATCCAATGACAGACGAAGAGCTGGTGGAATGTGGTTTGGGATACATGCTTGATGCGCCGCTGGTTCCACCTCCGCCCCGGCCAGTCAACAAATGACTTATCTCCTCGATACGCACGTGTTCCTCTGGATTCTCAATACTCCGGAGGTGCTACCTGCGCCGGTTCAGAGGATCGCCGAGAATAGCTCCGCAACCTTGCTGGTCTCAATCGCAACTCCTTGGGAGATGGCGATCAAGGTTACCAGTGGCAAACTGGACGCGGCGGATATTCTCGACGACTTTGAAGCTGCACTGACCCGGGGAAAGTTCACTCTTATGGAGACCACGATCCAGCATGTGATTCGCGGGGGCAGGCTGCCACCGCACCACCGGGACCCGTTTGACCGGCTGCTGGCCGCGCAGGCGCTGGACTTGCGCGTCCCGTTGATTAGCCGCGACCGGGTCTTCGATTTGTATGGCGTAAAGAGGATTTGGGATTAGCAAGTGGCGTCTGACCTTTGGGTCGGCCGGTGAATGGAGACAAGTTTTGGCGAAGTATCGCAGATCGGTAGTGCCCAGGGAGGCTGGCGCCGCGGCGCTGCCGCTGGTGGCCATTGTGGGCCGGCCCAACGTGGGCAAATCCACGCTCTTCAACCGGCTCACACGGAGCCGGCGTTCCATTGTGGGTGACGAGCCCGGCATCACCCGCGACCGCATTTACGGGGAATATGACTGGGCCGGACGGCAGTTTCGGATTGTGGACACGGGCGGCATTGTGCCCGACGACCCCGAGCTGATTCCCACCGAGATTTATGCCCAGGCCAAGGTGGCCCTGGAAGAGGCGGACGCGCTGGTGCTGGTGGTGGATGCGCGGACGGAGCTGGCAAGTCCGGACTACGATCTGGTGCGATTGCTGATTCGCGGCGGCAAGCCTGTGTTTCTGGCCGTGAACAAGGTCGAGGGCGAGGCGATGGCCTTCGGGGCGGAGAACTTCCGCCAGTTGGGAATCCGCAACGTATTTCCCATCAGCTCGGAGCATGGGCTGGGCATCGGCGACCTGCTGGACGCAATCTCCGACGCGATTCCGTCGCCGGCTGAAGCTGTGCTTGGGGGGGAAGAAGCCGAGGCCGGGCGAGAAGCCGAGGCAACCGCTGAGGCCGAGGAGGCAGAAAACTTTGAAGAGGGTCCAGTGCCGCCAGAACTGGGGGAAGATCAGCCTCATCAACTGCTCCGCACCCACGGCGAGTTTGAGCAGCACGAGACCTCGGTGGCCATTATCGGCCGGCCCAATGTGGGCAAATCCACATTGCTGAACGCGCTGACGGGGACTTCACGGGCGATTGTTTCGCCCATCGCAGGCACCACGCGCGACGCAGTGGACGAGGTGGTGGAGTTCGAGGGCAGTCAGTTGCGCTTTGTGGATACGGCCGGCATTCGCCGCAAGGGCAAGACCCACCTGATGGCCGAAAAGATGAGCGTGGTGATGGCGCGGCGGCACCTTGAGGCCGCGGATGTGGCGCTGCTGGTGATCGACGCGACGGATGGAGTGACGGCAGCCGACGCTACCATCGGGGGCTATGCTCACGAAAGCGGCCGGAGCGTGATCATTCTGGTGAACAAGTGGGACGCGGTGACCACAGGCCGGACCGATGGCAAGCCGCCGGCCGATCGCGAGATCTTCGAGAAGCAACTGCGGTCGGTGCTGAAGTATCTGAGCTATGCGCCGGTTATTTTCCTCTCCGCGCTTGAAGGGACGGGCCCCGGAGCGAAAAAACTGCTGCGGGTGTTGAACGAGGTAGTGGCCGTGGCTGCCGAACGGCGCAAGCGCGTATCGACGGGGCAGATGAACCGCTTCCTGGACAAGATCGATTTCCAGCGCGCGCCGGTGCCGATGGCCAAGCGTCTGCGCATCTTCTACATGACCCAGGCCGCGGTTGCGCCGCCCACGTTTGTGCTGTTCACCGACCGCGACATCAAGCTGCACTTTTCTTTCGAGAGGTTTTTGGAGAATCAAATTCGCGAGGCCTTCGGGTTCAAGGGAACGCCGATCTGGTTCAAGGTGAAAGCGCGGAATGCGGAGAAGAAGGATGGGTAGGTTGGGCTTCCGGCCGTAACTCGACCATCCCATCCGATGCTGCGTGGCTAACTATCGCCGTAACTCATGCCCTGGGCTTGGAGCGCATGAAGGGCTTCTCGAATATCCGATAAAAGACAAAGCTAATCAGCAGGATTGTTGCTGTGCCGGGGAGGGCTACGATCAGGAATCCAGTTAGCTTACTTAAGTGATAAGGCTGCACAAACAGTTGCCAAATCAACTGCTGCAAGGGGAAATGAAGCAGATAAAGGCTGTAGGAGAAGCCTCCTACCCAAACGATGGGTGGAAAGTTGGCCACGCGCCGCATGATGCTCTTCTCGTTGCGCGTAACGGCGATCAACAGGAAAGCGCTTCCCACGCCAACAAGGATATTCAATATGGGTCCGGAAGATAGA
>Ga0224557_1000073_pt1 | contig 110315 bp, 95 predicted proteins | sample 714S31014metaG_FD_180677 | JGI IMG/M metagenome (GOLD analysis project Ga0224557, IMG submission 180677) | Peat soil microbial communities from Stordalen Mire, Sweden - 717 S3 10-14 | ecosystem: Environmental > Terrestrial > Soil > Wetlands > Peat | place: Sweden: Norrbotten County, Stordalen...
GTGCTCGACCCGCACCTCGGGCCACACCTGCACCACGCGCTTCTTCCAGGCCGCCAGTTCCCGGGCCGGCCCGAAGCTGCCCGCACCCGCACCCGCACTCGCGCGCGCACCCGCACTCGCGCCCGCACGCGCACCCGGGGCCGGGGCCGGGGCCGGGGCGGCCGCCAGCGCCCGGGAGGCGGCCGCGGCCGGCACGTACAGGGTCGACACGTACTCCCTGACCATCCGCTCGGCCTGAACCTTCGGCCCGAGCGAGCGCAGCGTGTGCCTGATCCGGTCCACCCAGCGCAGCGGGGTGCCGTCCGGTTCGCGGTCGTAGAACAGCGGAGCCACCGACTTGGCCAGCAGGTCGTACAGGGCGCTGGCCTCGAGCTCGTCGCGGCGCCCCTGGTCAGCCACGCCGGCGGCGGACGGGATCTCCCAGCCGTTCCCGCCGTCGTACCACTCGTCCCACCAGCCGTCGCGCACCGAGACGTTCAGCCCGCCGTTCAGCGCCGCCTTCATGCCCGAGGTGCCGCAGGCCTCAAGCGGCCGCAGCGGGTTGTTCAGCCAGACGTCGCAGCCCTGCACCAGGGCGTGCGCCATGGCCATGTCGTAGTCGGGCAGGAACACGATCCGGCGTCGCACGTCCGTGGAGTCGGCGAACTGGACCATCTGCTGGATCAGCGCCTTGCCGCCCTCGTCGGCGGGGTGGGCCTTGCCCGCCACGACGATCTGCAGCGGCTGCTCCGGGTCGTTCAGCAGCCGGCTGAGCTGCGCGGGATCGTTCAGCATGAGCGTGAGCCGCTTGTAAGACGGCACCCGCCGGGCGAACCCGATCGTCAGCACGTTCTCGTCGAGCACGTCGTCGATCCAGGTCAGCTCGGCGTCCGAGGCGCCACGCTGGCGCCAGGACGCGCGCAGCCGCCGCCTGGTCTCGGCCACCAGCCGGGTCCGCAGCACGTGCCTGGCCTCCCAGAGCACGTCGGCCGGGGCGGCTGCGGCCTGCTCCCAGTTCCAGCCGGTCGCCTCGCCGGGCGAGGTTCCGGTCAGCAGCAAGATTTCTGGCGCCACCCAGGTGGGGGTGTGCACGCCGTTGGTGACCGAGGTGATGGGCACCTCGCGGGTGTCGAACCCGGGCCAAAGGCCGGCGAACATCTCCCGGCTGACCTGGCCGTGCAGCTTGGAGACGCCGTTGGCGCGCTGGGCCAGCCGCATGCCCATCACGGCCATGTTGAACACGTCGGGGTCGCCGCCCGGATAGGTCTCCGCCCCCAGCGCGAGCAGCCGCTCGATCGGCAGCAGCGGGTCGTCGGCGAAGTGCTCGGCGATCAGGCTGCGCTCGAACCTGTCGATGCCCGCCGGGACCGGCGTGTGGGTGGTGAACACGGTGCCGGCCCGGCCGACCTCGATCGCCTCGTCGAAACTCAGCCCCTGCTCGGCGTACTCGCGGATCCGCTCGAGGCCGAGGAACCCGGCGTGCCCCTCGTTGGTGTGGAACACCTCGGGCGAGGGGTGCCCGCGCAGCGAGCAGAACGCCCGGACCGCGCGCACCCCGCCGATGCCGAGCAGCAGCTCCTGCCTGAGCCTGTGCTCGCTGCCGCCGCCGTACAGCCGGTCGGTGACCTCGCGCAGGTCGGCGTCGTTCTCCTCGGTGTAGGAGTCGAGCAGCAGCAGCGGCACCCGGCCCACCTGGGCCACCCAGACCTGGGCGGACAGCAGCCGGCCCGCGGCCAGCCCGACCGCGATCCGCACCGGGACCCCGCTGGCGTGGCGGAGCAGCTCGAGCGGCAGCCCGTTCGGGTCGCTGGCCGGGTAGCGCTCGGCCTGCCAGCCGTCGGCCGACAGCGACTGGGTGAAGTACCCGTGCCGGTAGAGCAGCCCGACTGCGATCAGCGGGACGCCGAGGTCGCTGGCCGACTTCAGGTGGTCACCGGCCAGGATGCCCAGGCCGCCTGAGTACTGCGGCAGCGCGGCGGTGATGCCGAACTCCGGGGAGAAGTAGGCGACCGCGGCCGGCCCCTTCACCCCAGGCGGGCCCGCGGTTGAGTACCAGCGCGGCTCGGCCAGGTACTGGTGCAGGTCCCGCTGGGCCTCAGCCAGCCGGGCACCGAACCCCTCGTCGGCCGCGAGCGCGGCGATCCTGGCGGCCGGAAGGACGCTGAGCATCGCGATCGGATCACCGCCGCTGGCCTGCCAGGCCGCGGGGTCGATCGACGCGAACAGGTCCGCTGTCGGGGTATGCCAGGACCACCGGAGGTTCAGCATCAGGTCGTGCATGGGAGCCAGCGGCTCGGGCAGGGTGACGCGGACGGTGAATCGGCGTATCGCTCTCACGAGCAGACCCTAATGGGTGCACGGCGGCAACACCCAACCGGCCCCGGCGGGGGCGGGCGGCTGCTACCCCGGCTCGTTAGGGAAAAAAGAACTCAATTATACCTAACGAGCATTGGTTTAACTCCCCTTTCATCTTGCTCGGCGGCCGGGGGTTGCGCCACGCTTTTGTTACCACCCACCCGCGCTGGCATGAAAGGCCCTGAACTCGGTAGCGTGACTGGGGTGATTGGACGAATCCCGATCCTTGACGTGGAGCCTGCGGTGGACTGCGGGCGCCGCCCGGCCAAGGCCGTAGCCGGCGAGAGCTTCGAGGTCAGCGCGACCATTTTCCGCGAGGGGCACGGCATCATCAGCGCCGGCGTGGCGCTGCGGGACCCGGACCGAAAAACCGGCCCGCTGACCCGCATGCGGATGCTCGCCCCCGGCACCGACCGCTGGGGCGCGGAGGTGACCATGCCCCGGGCGGGGCTGTGGCGCTTCCACGTGGAGTCCTGGGCCGACCCCATCGCGAGCTGGCACCACGACGCCGCGATCAAGATCCCGGCAGGCCAGGACGTGGACCTGATGCTCACCGAGGGCGCACTGCTGTACGAGCGGATCGCGCGGAAGATCCCGCAGCCGCCCGGGGCCAGCCGCCCGGCGGCGGCCCGGACCGCGTTGCGCAAACTGGTAGCTACGCTGCGCGACCGCGGGCTGACGCCGTGGGACCGGCTGGCGGCGACCCAGGACCCGCAGATCGCCGCGATCCTGGACGTCTGGCCGCTGCGCGAGCTGGTCACCAGGTCCCGGCCGCTGACCGTGCAGGTGGACAGGGAACGGGCCCTGTACGGCTCGTGGTATGAGTTCTTTCCCCGCTCCGAAGGGGTTCAGATTGACCCAATGGGCCGGCGGCCGCCGACCTCGGGCACGCTGCGCTCCGCGGCCAAGCGGCTTGAGCCGATCGCCGCGATGGGGTTCGACGTGGTGTACCTGCCGCCGGTGCACCCGATCGGGACCACGTTCCGCAAGGGCAGGAACAACACGCTGAACCCGCACGAGGGTGATCCCGGCTCGCCGTGGGCGATCGGATCCCCGGACGGCGGCCACGACGCGATCCACCCCGACCTGGGGACGTTCGAGGATTTCGACGCGTTCGTGGCCCGGGCCCGCGAGGTCGGCCTGGAGATCGCGCTCGACCTGGCCCTGCAGGCCTCGCCGGACCACCCGTGGGTGACCGAGCACCCCGAGTGGTTCACCACCCGGGCGGACGGCTCGGTCGCCTACGCCGAGAACCCGCCGAAGAAATACCAGGACATCTACCCGCTGAACTTCGACAACGATCCCGGCGGGATCTACGCGGAGATGCTCCGCATCGTCCGGCTGTGGATGGACCACGGGGTGCGGATCTTCCGCGTCGACAACCCGCACACCAAGCCGCTGCGGTTCTGGGAATGGCTGCTGGCCCAGGTCCGCGCCACCGACCCGGACGTGCTCTTCCTGGCCGAGGCGTTCACCCGGCCGGCCATGATGCGGACCCTGGGCAAGATCGGGTTCCACCAGTCCTACACGTACTTCACCTGGCGCAACGACGGGTGGGAACTCTCCGAGTACATGCGCGAGCTTTCAGCTGAGACCGCCCCGTACATGCGGCCGAACTTCTTCACCAACACCCAGGACATCTTGACCGAGTACCTCCAGCACGGCGGGGTCCCGGCGTTCAAGATCCGGGCCGTGCTTGCGGCCATGCTGTCCCCGACCTGGGGGATCTATTCTGGGTATGAACTGTGCGAAAACGAACCGCTGAGGCCTGGCAGCGAGGAATACATGAATTCGGAGAAGTACCAGTACCGACCGCGCGACTGGGAAGCCGCCGCCATCCACGGCGTCGGCATCTCCGACTACATCACCGAGCTCAACCAGATCAGGCGCGCCCACCCGGCCTTGCACCAGCTCAGAAATCTCCGGTTTCACCACGTTGACCAGCCAGAACTGATGTGTTTTTCTAAGCGGGCGGTTAGGATTCCTGGCAGGCCGCAGGGCGGTGACACCGTCCTGGTGGTCGTCAACCTCGACCCGCACCAGACCAGAGAAGCGACGGTCTGGCTTGATCTGCCAGCCCTCGGCGTGGACCGCGAGTTCACCGTGACGGATGAGCTGACCGGCGAATCCTTCCGCTGGGGGCCGGTTAATTACGTACGTCTCGACCCGATGTACCGGCCCGCCCACATCTTCACCGTCACGCCCTCGGCCCCGTAGCACCCAGGAGATCTCGCCGTGTCCGAACATCACGAGGCGATAGCTGACTCGTTCAACACTCCAGGTGACCCAGAGTGGTACCGGCGTGCGGTGTTCTACGAGGTTCTCGTCCGGGGCTTCCAGGATTCCACCGGCGACGGCACCGGCGACCTGCGCGGGCTGATCTCCCGGCTGGACTACCTGGAATGGCTCGGCATCGACTGCATCTGGCTGCTGCCGATCTACTCCTCCCCGCTGCGGGACGGCGGCTACGACATCTCCGACTTCATGTCCGTGCTCGGCGAGTACGGCAACATCGGCGACTTCGTCGACCTCGTCGACGAGGCGCACAAGCGCGGCATCCGGGTCATCGCCGACCTGGTCATGAACCACACTTCCGACCAGCACCCGTGGTTCCAGGCCTCGCGCACCGATCCGGACGGGCCGTTCGGCGATTTCTACGTGTGGTCAGACACCGACGACCAGTACTCGGGCGCCCGGGTCATCTTCGTCGACACCGAGCAGTCCAACTGGACCTTCGACCCGGTCCGCGGCCAGTACTTCTGGCACCGGTTCTTCTCCCACCAGCCGGACCTGAACTTCGAGAACCCCAAGGTCCAGGACGCGATGATCGAGGTGCTGCGGTTCTGGCTTGACCTGGGCATCGACGGCTTCCGGCTGGACGCGGTGCCCTACCTGTACGAGCGTGAGGGCACTAACTGCGAGAACCTCAAGGAAACTCACGAGTACCTGAAGCGGATCAGGAGCGAGATCGACAAGCTCTACCCCGATACCGTCCTGCTGGCCGAGGCCAACCAGTGGCCCGCCGACGTGATCGAGTACTTCGGGGACGCCGAGGTCGGCGGCGACGAGTGCCACATGGCGTTCCACTTCCCGCTGATGCCGCGGATCTTCATGGCGGTGCGGCGCGAGCAGCGCTACCCGATCTCGGAGATCCTGGCCCAGACCCCGGAGATCCCGGCCAGCTGCCAGTGGGGCATCTTCCTGCGCAACCACGACGAGCTCACGCTCGAGATGGTCACCGACGACGAGCGTGACTACATGTACGCCGAGTACGCCAGAGATCCCCGGATGAAGGCCAACATCGGGATCAGGCGGCGGCTGGCCCCGCTGCTCGACGGGGACAGGAACCAGCTCGAGCTGTTCACCGCGCTGCTGCTGTCGCTGCCCGGCTCGCCGGTGATGTACTACGGCGACGAGATCGGCATGGGCGACAACATCTGGCTGGGCGACCGGGACGGCGTCCGGACCCCGATGCAGTGGACCCCGGACCGCAACGGCGGCTTCTCCCGGTGCGACCCGCAGCGGCTCTACCTGCCGCCGATCATGGATGCGCTGTACGGCTACCAGGCGCTGAACGTCGAGGCCCAGCAGCGCAACCCGGCCTCGTTCCTGCACTGGACCAGGCGGATGATCGAGATCCGCAAGCGGCACCCGGTCTTCGGTAACGGCATCTACGAGGAGCTGACCTCCTCCAACCCTTCCGTGCTGGCCTTCGTCCGGCGGCCAGGCGAATCGGCGGAAGGCGACTCCGACGGCTCGGACCGGATCTTGTGCGTCAACAACCTGTCCAGGTTCCCGCAGCCGGTGGAGCTTGACCTGCGCCGGTTCAAGGGCATCACGCCGATCGAATGCATGGGCGGGGTGGTGTTCCCGTCGATCGGCGAGCTAACCTACCTGCTGACCCTGCCGGGCCATGGGTTCTACTGGTTTCAGCTCCCGCCGGCCGCCCCGCCGCGCCGGGGTCCTGCCAAGGCCAACAAGACAGGCAAGGAGTCATGACCTTCGAGCACACGCTGGCGCGGTGGCTGCCGGCTCAGCGCTGGTACCCCGGCCAAGGCGATACGGCGGGCAAGCTGACCGTGCTGGCTGACACCGTGCTGGCCGACACCGTGCTAGCCGACACCGTGCTAGCCGACACCGTGCTCGGGACCGGCGAGCCTGCGCTGCGGCATCTGATCATCGAGCTCCCCGCGAATCCGGAACGGCCTCGCTACCAGATCCTGGTCGGGCTTCGGGCCGACGTTCCCGCCTCGCTGCGACACGCCGTCATCGGGCCGGCCGACGACGGCCGGGTCGCCTACGACGCCCTGCACGACCCGCAGCTGTGCAGCCTGCTGCTCGATGCCGTCGCGGCCGAGCGGACTGTGGGTCCGCTGCATTTCGCCCGGGAGCCAGGCGCCGTCGTTGACAGCTGGCGTGGCAGCCGGGTGATAAGTAGCGAGCAATCTAATACCAGCGTGGTGTTCGGCGAGGCCGCCATCCTCAAAGTGGTGCGCCGGATCTTCACCGGCGTCAACCCGGATCTCGAGGTGCCTGCCGCGCTTGCCCAGCTGGGGTCCGCACGGGTCGCCCGGCCCTACGGCCGGATCGAAACCGAGCTGGACGGCGAAGTTGCCCAGCTCGGCGTGCTGTCGCAGTACCTGGCGGACGCCATCAACGGCCGGACGCTGGCCATCGCGAACCTCCGTGACCTGTACAGCCAGCACGGTTGCCACGACCTGATCTCGCCGCTGGCCAATGCGCCGGCCGGCGCTGGGTTTGATAGCGGCGCGGATTTCGCCGACGAGGCGCTGGCGCTCGGTCGCGACACGGGTGAGCTGCACGCTGAGCTGGCCGCCGCGTTCGGCTCCGTGCCGATGCCAGACAGTGACCTTGCCGCGCTGAGCGCCAGTATGATCAGCAAGCTGGACCTCGCTCTGGGCGAGGTCCCCGAGCTGGCCCCCTTTGCGCCCAAGCTGCGCGACACCTACGCGGCTCTGGCCACCACTATCCGGCCGCCCCTGTTGCAGCGCGTGCACGGGGACTACCACCTCGCCCAGACACTCCGCACCGACACAGGCTGGGTGGCGCTGGATTTCGAAGGCGAGCCTACGATGCCGCACGCGCTACGGCGGGCGTTCGCTCCGGCGCTGCGGGACGTGGCCCACATGCTCAGGTCCTTCGACTATGAGGCGCGACTCGGGCTGCTCGGCCGTCCTGACGCCGCGCAGTTGCGCGGCGTCGCCGACGACTGGGTGGAGCGCTGCCACGCCGCCTTTTGCGCGGGATACGCAAAGAGCGGAGGTATGGATCCGAGGGCTTACACACCGCTGCTGCGTGCCCTGATGCTGGAAAAGGCAGTTTTCGAAGTGGTTTATGAGGCGCACCACAGGCCAGCCTGGTTGTCCATCCCTCTGGAAGCAATCGCTGCCGCCTAGCCGTGACGGCGGTTAGGCCATCGATTCGAGCGTGCGCCGGACAGTTTGTTCGAGCATCGTGTTGCCGATGAGGGTTGCTTTGGTCAGAGCCCGGCGAAATGTCTGCCCGGCAGCTTGGGCCTGATCCTGAGCTAGCTGCGCCTCGCCGAGCGCCAGCAGGACGTGAGCCTCGCTGTACGGCTCGCCCAACTCGCCGATGCGTCTGGCCGACTGCTCGAGCAGCTGCAGGGCGCGATCGGAGTTGCCGGTCCGTAGCTCGAGCCGGCCCTGGTGGTATTGAGCGATATCCACCCATCGCAGGTCGCCGATAGCGGCGAACGTTGACAGGCTCTCCGCAAGCAGCGCACGCGCGTCGTCGTCATTGCCTAGGTCGACGAGGCTCGCCGCACGGTAGACCTGGGTAATGGCCCCCCAGAGCGGGAAACCCAGGGCGGAGAAGATAGCCGCAGGCTGTGCGTACATTGACCGCGCCAGCTCCGGATCCCCTTGCATCCTGATGGCGGCGCCATATTGCACCACGCAGGTCGCTTCGCGATGACGGTCGCCGACGCGCCTGAACAAGTCGAGCGCTCGTTCGAAGGCGGAAGTCGCCTCGGCCCACTTCGCCTGATTGCGATAGATTATTCCCAAAGTTCGGTAGGCATAGGCTTGCCAGGCGGTGTCTCCCGTCGTGTCGAAATGAGCCAGGCACCCCAAGGTCGTCTCCCGTGCTTCAGCCATCCGCCCAACCTGCAGGAGGAGTACGGCATACAGCTGGCGGGTCGCAGCCAGGTTCTCCTCATCGTGCAGGAGCTCAAAAATGGCGATCGCCTCCTCGAAAGCCGGCGTCGACTCCGGATACCGGCCGAAGTCCCGGTAGGCCCGGGCGAGATCGCGGAGGGCAGCTGCGAGTCGAGCTTGGTCCGCTGCCGCCCGGCTCGCCTCCACGACGAGCTGATGCACGTGGACCCGGTCTTGTGAGAACGGCGTGAGGATGAGCAGGTCGAGCATGGACCGGGCGAACCGGTCAATGAGTTGTGCCTCGTCGGCTGACGCGGCTGACGCGGCGATCCGGCGCAGGCTGGCGATGATGCCTTCCCGATGGTCGGCGAACCACTGAGTCGGGTGCTGAGCAATCAATGCCTGCACCCGCCGCAAGTCCGCTGGGCCCGGGCCCGCTATGGGCCGCACGGCCCCAAGCTGGCCCGATCCCAATTGGCGGAGCGCCGAGGCGGCGCCTTCCACCAGTTCTAGGTACTGGATGCTCAGCCGCAGGCTCATCGCGGTCCGTTCGGGCACCGACTCCACCTGCTCAAGCAGTTCCCTTGCTAGCTCGCGGACGAGGTCATGGAGCCGGTACAGGGTCTGCCGCGTGCCGTCAACGCGGGATACGAGTACCAGTTGCCCGAATACGAGTCGTTCGATAAGCCGCTCGCTCTCAGCCACGCTGATCTGGAGCATCGGGGCGAGTGCCCACCCTGGGAACTCGTTTCCCTCAGTAATCGCCAGCGCCCGCAGCGCCCTCTGCTCGCCAGGATCTCGATCCTCATAGCTCGTCAGCAAGGTCGCGCGCACCTCAAGGTCTCCGATCTGAAGGAAATCCAACCGGCTGGTCTCGTCGATCATCTTTTCAACGAGGGTGCCGAGGTCCCAGTCGGCTCTGGTCCTCAGTTTCGCACCGGCAACGCGGATGGCAAGCGGGAGATGCCCGCACATCCGGGCCAGGTCGACAGCCTCATCGATGTTCGAGGCGTCAAGGGTGATCTTGGCCAGCTGAGCGAGCAACCGAACACTGTCTTGATCAGAAAGGACCGGCACGGATATCAGCTCGGCGCCTTCCAGGCTGGCCAGCGGCGAGCGGCTGGTCAGGATCGCACCCGATCCGCCAGAGACCGGGAGCAGTGGCCGTGCCTGATTGGCGTGTGTTATGCCATCGAGAACGATCAGGACCCGCATATCGGCGATCGTGGTGCGGAATTCGGACACCAGCCGGATCTCCGACGCCGACTCCACCGATTTGCCGAGCAAGAAGAGGAACAGGGTGAGTGTCGAGGACGCCTGCATGCCCTCGGGCGATCCTTCGGCGAGCGAGGCATAAAGCACGCCGTCGGGAAACCGCTCTCTTAGCCGGTGAACCAGCCTTACCGCTAGCGTTGACTTGCCCACGCCGCCCGGCCCGTACAGCGAGACGACCACCGGCGCCTCGGCATGCGGGACCGCGTCGAAAAGCGCGGCCAGCTCGCCTAGCACTTCGGAGCGGTCCACCAGATCAGATATGTCTAGCGGCACATTAAATGGTGCTGCGCGCCTGTCGTCAGCGACATGCTTATCTGCCCCGGCGGGTCTGGCGGCTAGCTGCTGGCTGGTGGCGACGCTCACCTTTTGGGCCAGCTCGTCAGGGGTCGAGAAATAACTGGCGAGCAGGTCGCGGGCCAGCGCGTCCCGCAGCTCGCGAATGCGCGCCCCGTGATCGCCGTCGCCCGTGAATCCGTCCATCTGCCCCGGCGGCCACGCCGTATTCTCGTCCAACAGGAAAATCAGCCGCGGGATCCCCCGAGCCATAGCGCACCTATGCTCTAGCTCGGTGATCGAGCGTCCATCTGGATTGTCCTGCTCGGGAACATAACCGTAGCGATGTGCGAAGATACCGATGTAGAGGTCGCTGGCGGCCACGTCGGCCAGGCATCTGTCGACTGGCCGTTGGTCGGCGGCCACGTAGTCCTCCATGGCGACCACATCATGGCCAAGCTGGCGAAGCACCCGGTAGACCTTCTCGCGGTGCTCTTTCAAGTCGCTGTAAGTGGAAGAGAGATAGATCCGGGCCACTGCCGCCCCCCTGACGACTAAAATCGTGGTCCGGCCACACGGCCGAACGATGGCGACCAACGCGTCTGGCACACTTGATCCTACCGAAGGTCATCAGGACCAGTTTCGGCGGCCGCTGGCCTGATCCCGGTTTCCACGGCTGGCAGCGCCACTCCGGCAACGGCCACTGCCTCGGCCGCCTCAGCGGCAACGTTCTCCCAGCGACGCCGCAGCGGGCCGTCGGCGAACGATATCGTCCAGGGCTTGACCTCGGTGGCGTAGTGCATGATCCAAGGCGACTGTTCCAGCCGTCTCTGATAAGGCATCGGCGTATAGCGCTCACCGTAGAAGGTAAAGTCCAGCGTGCCTTGGATCACGCTGACCGGCATCACATTCCAGCGCGGGTCGAGCAGTTCAAACCGGCCCTCCACCAAGAAGTTGAGAGTATCCTGGTCGCCGAAGAGCGGGCGCCAGTCCGAGCTGTCGACCAGTTCCATAGCGCGCTGGCTGAGCTGCTCGGAACGCCACCTCGCGACATCGATCAGCAGCAGGCCGGAATTGAAGTACGGATCCTGTGAGCTCCGGTCACCGATCGGGAAACGCGATTGCTCGACATGCGGCGTGCCAAGTTCGGGGATGTAGGGATCGCGGGCCGCCGCAATTGGGCAGTCCCCGGCGATCGGCCTGAACAGCGTATCCACGCTCGCGCAGGCGAGCATGTCGCAGTCGAGATAGAGCAGAAACTCGGCGTCAATAAGCTGCGGGGCGATGAGCCGGGCATACCCCATCGGGGTGATATACCCTATGCGCATGTCAGGAAACGCGAACGAGCGCTGGATGACCCGTAGTCGGGCCGGCCCGCTTATCGTGGCTGCCTCCAGGGCAGCAAGATGGTCCGGGCTGACAGAATTGTCACAGAGGCAATATACGATTATCGGTCGCTTCCCCCGCCAGCTCCGTACCAGCGACCTGATAGTCACGCAAGCGGGCCAGACGTAATGCGAGTCCAGGCAGAGCACCACACCATTGCGTGACGTGTTGAGCACAACGCCAGCTCCTTACCGACCCGGGTTCCCTGGAATACCTATGATAGGCACTGACCTCGCGCTGGGTATCTGCGCGAAGCGGCCGCTCTGGGCCGCCGACGGCATGCCGACCGTGGCAGGCGGGAGGCGCGAAGCCCGTGCTGCGCGTGGCCGGCGGGTGCCAGGAAGCTGCTCGCGGGTGTGCCGCGCGCGGTGGGGAAGGCCCTATCATGTGCCGGAGCAGGTCCGCCGCTCGCCGCCGATGCCAGGGTCTTCCGGGTGGCTGACCGGGACGAGACGCCCACGGCCAGGCCGACGGTGAAAGCGGACGGGAAACTAGCTGGCGGATTGATCGCGGGCAAGCGCTTAGGTCGCTGACGGCTGGGAAGCCCCTGAAGTGCGCGGGCCGGTCGTCCAGCGGCGCGGCGCTAAAGGCAGCATTCTGTGCCGGATGCGTCACTGACGGAGCCCGTCCGCGGGCATGACCCGCAGGTCGGTGTGCACTTACTGTGGAGAAAGTAGTCTAGAAATGATCTACGAGTACCGGCACTGGCCGACCTGGCTGCCCATTCCGCTAACGTCCATCGCTGACCTATAGGTTGCAGACATGACACACAGTGAACTGAGCCTGGGCGAGATCGAACGGGTTGTCGCCGGACACCACCACGACCCGCATTCGGTGCTCGGCGCGCACCCCGGCCCGGACGGCGTCGTCGTCCGGGCGCTGCGACCGATGGCCACGACGGTAACGCTGCTGCTCGAGGACGGCCGCAGGTTGCCGATGGAGCATGTGCACCAAGGGGTCTTCGCCGTCACGCTGCCGGACGAGAAGGTGCCGGAGTACCAGATCGCCACCACGTACCCCGGTACCGCCGGAGCTTCTGCCGATGCCGCTGGGGCTTCTTCGGAGTCTGTCCTGGACGACCCGTACAAGTACCTGCCCACGCTGAGCGAGTTCGACCTGTACCTGCTCGGCGAGGGCCGGCACGAGGAACTGTGGCGGGTACTCGGCGCGCACGTCCGCGAGATCGGCCAGGCGACAGGAACCTCGTTCGCGGTCTGGGCCCCGAACGCCCGCGGGGTCCGCGTCACCGGCGACTTCAACTACTGGGACGGCCGGGCCTACCCGATGCGCTCGCTCGGCGGCGTGGGCGTGTGGGAGCTGTTTGTCCCCGGCGTGACCGACGGGGCCAGGTACAAGTTCGCCATCTGCGGCCCGGACGGGGTGTGGCGGGAGAAGGCCGACCCGCTGGCCCTGGCCACCGAGCAGCCGCCCGCCACCGCGTCGGTGGTATACACCTCCCGGCATTCCTGGGCGGACGCCTCGTGGCTCAAGGCCCGGGGCTCGCGGGAGGCGGTGCGGGCGCCGATGAGCATCTACGAGGTGCACCTCGGCTCGTGGCGGCCCGGGCTTTCCTACCGGGACCTGGCGACCCAGCTGGTCGACTACGTCACCGACCTCGGCTTCACGCACGTGGAGTTCCTGCCCGTGGCCGAGCACCCGTTCGGCGGGTCCTGGGGCTACCAGGTCACCTCGTACTACGCGCCGACGTCCCGGTTCGGCCACCCGGATGACTTCCGTTGCCTGGTCGACGCGCTGCACCAGGCCGGCATCGGCGTGATCTTGGACTGGGTGCCCGGGCACTTCCCCAGGGACGAGTGGGCGCTGGCCCGGTTCGACGGCACCCCGCTGTACGAGCATTCCGACCCGAGGCTCGGCGAGCAGCCGGACTGGGGCACGCTCGTGTTCAACTTCGGCCGCACCGAGGTGCGCAACTTCCTGGTCGCCAACGCCATCTTCTGGCTGGAGGAATTCCACCTCGACGGGCTGCGCGTCGACGCCGTGGCCTCCATGCTCTACCTGGACTACTCGCGCAAGGACGGCCAGTGGGTGCCGAACAAGTACGGCGGCCGGGAAAACCTGGAGGCGATCTCGTTCCTGCAGGAGGTCAACGCCACCTGCTACAAGCGCAACCCCGGCATCACCATGATCGCCGAGGAGTCGACCGCCTGGCCCGGGGTGACCCGGCCGGCCCATCTGGGCGGCCTCGGCTTCGGCTTCAAGTGGAACATGGGCTGGATGCACGACACGCTGGCCTACCTGAGCCTGGACCCCATCTACCGGCAGTACCACCACAACGAGATCACCTTCTCGATGATCTACGCGTTCTCGGAGAACTTCATCCTGCCGCTGTCGCACGACGAGGTGGTGCACGGGAAGGGCTCCCTGCTCAGCAGGATGCCCGGCGACGAATGGCGCAGGTTCGCCGGGCTGCGCACGCTGCTGGCCTACATGTGGGCCCACCCGGGTAAGCAGCTGCTGTTCATGGGCTCGGAGTTCGGCCAGGTCAGCGAGTGGTCCGCGGATAACGGGCTGGACTGGTGGATCCTCGACTTCGACGTCCACCGCGGCGTCCAGCAGCTGGCCAGGGACCTGAACGCGCTGTACCGCCGGACGCCCGCGCTGTGGGAGCTTGACAGCTCACCCGAGGGGTTCGGCTGGATCGACGCCAACGACGCCCAGGGCAACACGCTGTCCTTCCTCCGGCTGGCCGCCACCCCGGGCACGGCCGGGGTGGGCGTGGCCACCCAGGGGGACACGTCGCGGGCCGTCGCCTGCATCGCCAACTTCTCCCCGATGCCGCACCTGGACTACCGGATCGGCCTGCCGCACGCGGGCCGCTGGCGGGAGATCCTCAACACCGACGCGGCCGTCTACGGCGGCAGCGGCGTCGGCAACATGGGCGGCATCGAGGCCGGCCCCGAGCCCTGGCACGGCCGCCCCGCCTCGGCCCTCGTCACCCTGCCCCCGATGGGCGTGCTGTGGCTCGCCCCGGAAGAAGCCGACGCTGCTCCGGAAGCCGACGCGGCGGGGGCTGACGTGGCGGAGAGCTGAGGCGGCAGGGACGAACGCGGGTGGGGCGAAGACTAGGTGCGGGTGAGGGTGCTGGCCTCGACGATGAGGTGGAGGAACGCGGTGGACCGGGTGAAGGTCTCGCCGATGGTGCGGCCCGCGAGCTGAGCCTGATAGGACCGGTAGCGCGTCATCTCCCACTCCCGCGCGCGGTCCTCGAGCGAGGTCAGGGCAGGCTCGGGCATCGACTTCCAGCTCCAGGCCGCAGTGCGGCCGGTGCCGGAGGAGAGGTCGAGCGGCTGAATGAAGTCGCCGTGGTCGACGTCGTAGCCCATCCGGTTCCGCACGAACCGCAGGCCGCCGAAGGTGTCCTCGGTAATCAGGCGCTCGGCGGCGTGCTGGCCGGCCAGCACGCCGGTGTAGACGTCGGGCTGATAGCGCATCAGGGTGGCGTCGACCATGGTGACCCACCACACCGCCTCGCTGATCACGGCGAACCCGTTGGCCTGGTCCAGGCCGCCTGAGCGGAAGAGCCGGTCGGTGCTCTCCCGCATCGCGGTGATGGACCAGTCGAGCGGGCCGGTATCGGCCGGGGAATCGCTCGCGTGGTGGCGGTTCCACGCGACCCGGCAGCGGGCGGAGCAGAACCGGGCGTGCTCACGACGCGGCGCGAACGACGTGCCGCACTGCTCGCAGTTCCGGATATCAGCCATCTGCCCATGTTACGCGTAACGGCCGGCCGGCGTGTACTCTACTTCCGGCATGGACTACGACGAGTACGAACGACAGCTGTTCGCCGGGCAGGCCGCCGGATACGAGCGCGGGTTCGCGGGGCTGACCGCCCATGCGACCGAGGCACTGCTCGATGCGGCCGGGGTCACCAAGGGCACCCGGCTGCTCGATGTGGGGGCCGGCCCGGGCCTGCAAGCCGCCGCGGCGATCGCACGCGGCGCCCAGGTGATCGCCGTTGACGCCGAGCCCAGCATGGTCCAGGCCGCCGCGCGGAATGTCCTGGGCCTGGACGTGCGCTGTGCTGTGCTGCCGGAGCTTCCGCTGCCTGACGGGGCGTTCGACGCGGTGGCAGGCAACTTCATCATCAACGCCGTGGGAGATCCGGCCGCCACTGTCGCCGAGCTTCGCCGGGTGCTGCGCGCGGGTGGCAGGCTGGCGCTGACGTGCTGGCGGTATCCGCCGCCGTCCCCGGCGCTCACCGTCATCTCGCAGGCGATCGAGGCGGCCGGGGTGCCGCCGCAGGACGCCCCGGTGCCGCCGTTCCGCGCGTACAGCTCGCCTGGCCCGTTCGCAGGCCTGCTCCGCGAGGCGGGCTTCACCGGGGTGCACGCGGAACTGCTCAGCTTGGAGCACCGGGTGGAACCCGGCCAGTGGTGGGCGGCGGAGGCGCTCGAGGGTGGCCCCGGCGGGCTCGCGGACCAGGACGACGCCACCGTCGCGCGCGCGAAGAGCGAGTTCGACCGCCTGGTGGCGCAGTACGCGACCGGCGACGGCCAGATCATCCTGCCCGCCACCGCGGTGCTGGCCAGCGGCACCCGGTGATCTCCTGACGGGGAGCGGCCGGCTACCCCTCGGCCAGTCCATGCTCCTGGCGGCCTTCAGGCCGGGCGTGGCGTGCCGGGCGGTCCGCTCCGCTCTGGCGCGAAGCGTGCGGCACGAGGAAACGCTGACCGCCGGCGCTGGCCAGGAACGCCGCAAACAGCATGGCCACGGAGAGGGCAACGGCCCAGCGATAACCGTGCTGCTGGATCAGGTCGCTGCCGATCGCCATCCCAGCGGCCGCGCCGAGCCCCGTCGCGGCCCCGGTGAAGGAGAAGCCGGCGGTCAAGATGGCGCGCGGGGTCAGGGAATTGAGCAGCCGGCTGCCCGTAATCAGCAGCGGGGAGATGCCGGCTCCGCTCAGTATGGCGCATCCGATCATGACTGGTATCGAGCCGGCGAAGACCAGCGGCACCGTCAGGGCGCACATCATCGCGGTGACCATAAGCAGGAGCCGAGGGCCCGGCAGGCGCCAGGTTCGCAGCCCGAAGGCGATCCCGGCGGCGACGCTCCCCACGGTCATCAGCGCCAGCAGCACTCCGCCGAAGCCGTTGGCCCCGTGTTGTTGGGCGAAGGCGACCATCGCGGGGTCCATCACCCCCACGTACACGCCGAACGCGAGATACGTGCCGGTAATGACCCAGACACCGCCGATGCGGAGCAGGCCGCCGCCGCCGTCCTCGGCTCGGGAGGCCAGCGGCCCGTGCGGCGGCTCCGTACTCCGCTGGGTGGCCAGGGCGAGGCCGCCCGCGGTCACCAGGAACAGCGTGCACCACAGCCCCGCGCTCGCCGCCACCCGCGCGGCGAGCAGCACCACCACGGGCGGCCCGACGATGTAGATCGTTTCGTCGAGCGTGGACGCCAGCGCGTACGCCGTGTTCAGGGTTTCGCCGTCACCGAGCAGGGCGGCCCAGCGACCGCGGACCATGGACCCGAACGGCGGGGACGTCAGCCCGGCCACCACCGCGGAGGCAAAGTACGTCCAGGCCGGCGCACGGGCGCTGACCAGCCAGATCAGCGCCACGAAGCCGCCGACATGACTGATCAAAGATCTCGTGATGACCTGATACTGGCCGTACCTGTCGGCCAGCCGGCCGAGTACAGGCCCCCCTATCGCCTCGGCCGTGCCGAAGACAGCCGCCACCGCACCGCCCAGTGCGAACGAGCGGGTGACCGTGCCGACCAGCAGGAGGGCACCGAGCGTCTGCATGGCCAGGGTGAGATGCGCGAAATAACCCGCCACGACGAACCGGGCGGCTCCCGGCGACGACAGCGCGGCACGGTAGTTCCCTAGCGGCATGACGCCCCCCGCCGCGGCACGCGGTCACGCCAGGCCCTGGCCGGCGTCGGCGCCGGCGCCCGCCGCCCGAGCCGGGGCCTCATCGCGGAGTGCCCGCTCCAGCCAGTGGCCGTTCGCCCTGGGCCTGAGCCCCGTTCGGGGGCGCTAGCTCACTGTTCGCATGTGCCCGGCTGGCCGCATAGTACGCCCGGAGCGTGGCGACCAGGCCCGGGTTCGTCCGGGCCGCGTTGAGTACCTCTGGCGGCGGGGTGAGCGTCGGGTCGAGATCGTCCGCGAGGTCCTGGAACACCGAGCGCAGCTGCTTCTCCAGGATGAGCGGCCAGGAGACGGCCACGTTCCAGCCGCTTTCGTAGCCGCCGGCCACCAGGTGCGTCACCGCGCTCTGCACGATTTCTTCCCGGCTGGCCGGCTGGATCGGCGCGCGTACCGGGCGGAACATCTCCAGATCGACCCCTGGCTGCTCACCGAGGATGCGCGCGGACATTTCCCTGGCCAGCAGCGGGGAGAGGTGCAGGCCGTCCCGGTAGGTCCCGGTCATCATCCACAGCCCCGCGACGCCGGCCTCGCCGAGCAGCGGGAAGCCGTCCAGCGCGACCGGCCGGTTACCCACCTGGGCCTTGCGCAGCGCGCTGTTGTAGAGGCTGCGCCTGACCTGCCGCTGGCCACATTCGATCAGGAATTGGAGGTCGCCCATGTCGGGCAGTTCCACCGGCTCCGGTGAGATGATGTTGGTCGCGCCGATGTAGACATCGCCGCCGGAGCGGGGCAGTACGTGCAGGCCGCAGGCGAATGAGCGGTTCGGGGTCCTGATCACCGAGGACGGCATCGTCCCATCCTCGGTCCGCACCAGCAGCGAAAGGCCGTATCCGCTGATGAGCGGGGGAATGTTGGGAGCGACCTCGGGCACGGTGTCGATCAGGTCCTGGGAACGCGCTCCGGCGGCGAGCACGACGTGGCCGGCCGCCAGCCTGGCGCCCGAGGCCAGGACAACCCCGGTCACCCGCCCGTGGCTGTACTCCACCCGGGCGGCGGGCTCGGCGATGACGGTGCCGCCGGCGTGAACATAGGCCTGGGCCAGCTCCTCCAGGAGCATGGCCGCGTTGACGGCGTGCTCGCCTGGGATGTGGAAGGCGCTCTGCGGCCGGGACCCCGGATCCGGGTCCAGCCATTCGATATCGGCCGGCTCGACGTCTTCGAACGGTTCGCCGTAGCGGCGCAGTTCCTCTTTGATGGCCACGTAGTTGACATCGTCGATGCCGCGGACGCCGACGGCGTTCAGGATGACCGTGGTGCCGTTGGCCACCTGCACGTTGCCCTGTCCGCTCTCGGCCGCCAGTTCCTCCGACCAGGTCGGCCACAGTTTCTTGGCCTGCACGTCGAGGTCGAGCTTGGTCCGTCCGTATTCGCTGCTGACCAGGGCTTCTGTCACCTCGCCGAAGCAGCCGAGCATCGCGCCGGCCGCGGCCGACGCGGCCCACGGCCGGTCCGGGTGGCCGAGCAGGGCGACCCGGAGCCCACGCCGCGCGAGCGTCAGGGCCAGCGACTGGCCAAGTACCCCGTTGCCGGCCACCACCACGTCGTATGTCTGGCTCGTCTCTGCGCTCCTGGCCACGAACCTCACGTCCCTTCCAAGGTGCCGATGTTGTTGCCCAGCCGGTATCCGCAGGCTGCCCGTGCTTCGGCCCGCCGCTGATTCGACCTTCGCAGAGCGGGGGGCGCAGAGGCATCTTCCCGGTTGCGGATGGGCGCCGCCCGGCCGGCGGTCAGACTGCCGCGGCCAGCTTCACGGCCGCCCGCGCGCCCAGGAAGAACGGGCGCGCTTGCTCGCGGAACGCCTCCACCGTGCGGAATCCGCGGTCCAGCGCGTGCGTGGCCACCTCGTCCGTGCCCCACAGCGCGGCGAAGGCGGAGTCGAGCAACGGGGACGGAACATCGCCGGGATGAAATGCCGGGTTGACCCGCGTCACCTGTTCATTCAGCCGGAGCAACCGGGCGCACTGGACGGCCAGCTCTGCCATCTCGGGCCGCAGGCCGGCTGGGACACTGTCGTACACCAGCCGGCCCGAACGCAGCCGGAAGCTGCGCACCAGTATCCGGGTGGCCCGTTCTTCCGCGCTGAGTGCGGACAGCTCGTGCGGGGTCAGCAGGCTGCGGCGGACCAGGTCCTCCGTGGACAGGCCAGCCAGCCAGTGCGGCGTGCGGCCGCCGGCCCCGACGGCGGGATACTCCGGCCGGAGATGGTCCAGCACGTACTGCGTGTGCCAGGCCGGGAAATCCGGCAGGAAAAGCTGCGCGTAGGTGAGTACCTGGCCCTGGGTGGGTCCGGCGGCGTCAGCCGTCGCCGGGATGTGCTGCAGCCGCCACTCCCGCCCGTAGGATGTGTCGGGCACGCGCACCGCGTCGCGGGGCGGCGTCAGGGCAGGCCGGGCGAGCAGATCGCGGACGGCGGCCTCGGCGTCCATCCGCTTGATGTCGCCGAGGCGCTCGGGGCCGAGCTCGTCGAGGACGCGCTCCATGGCAGCGGACAGCCCGGCGGCCGACGCCACGGCCAGCAGCGCCGCCCGGGTCCGCATCCCGAAATGAACCGAACGGGCCAGCTCGACGATCATCGATGCGGTCGGCTGGCCGATCGTTCCGGCCGAGACCATGCGGTCCGTGACGCTGAGCACGCTGACCAGCGCATACGTAAAGGCACGGAAACCGATGTCGGCATCGCCGTGGGTCAGCGCCACGTCCGCGTCCGAGCTCACCCGGCCGTCGCGGTACCAGCCGAAGACGGTGCCCAGGCCGGTCATGCCGTGGCCGAGCAGCTCGCACGCCCGCAGCGCGCCGAGGCTGGCCGCTCCGTAGACCGGGACCCCGGACGCGTACAGAGCGAGAATTTCCCTGTGCCGTATCGCGGCGATGTGCTGGTACACGCCGTCGACGATGAGTACGGCATCACCCGGCGCCAGCCGCAGCCGGTACAGGTCGCCGTGCGCGACCGGCGGATGCGGGCCTATCCCGTTCAGCGCAAGCACGGGCGAACCGGCCAGCGACGGCCCGGCATAGACATGAATCGTCATCGGCCCTCCTTCCCGTCCGGCGTCCTGTCCGGCGTCCCGGCTGGATCGGGTTCGCGGGGCAGCTCCTCGGTGCCGTCGCCCGCCAGCGCAGGCAGGCCGGGGGCGACCACCTTGCACACCGCGAACGGCTCCCCCGGCGGGGTCAGGTCAACCCGGAGCACCGGCCGGCCCGAGATGGCGCTCACCTGCCTGGCCAGCCGGCTGGCCAGCGTCACACCCGAGCACCCGGCCCCGGCCACGGGCGCGGGGATGGCGTCCCACGGGTGATTCGGCTCGACGGCAGGTGGCAGGGCGGTATGCCGGACGCCCCGGTAAGACTCCGGCCCGATGTCCTCGCGGACCCCGCTGATCACCGACATGCGGCTCTGCACGGCCTCGGTCAGCGCCCGCCACAGGGCAGTCTCTGGCAGGACATGGCAGCCTGCGCCGGCGTAAAGGCTCGGCATGTCCGGCCGCCACAGGAAGGCGGCGAACGTGGTGGTGCCCGGCACTGCCGAGCAGTCGACGACTTCCACCCAGAACCCGTCGGCGCGGAGCCGGCCGATGAGGTCCTGGTTCGGCCCGGCGGGCAGACTGCGCAGGTCGACCACCTTGCGCTGCCCGATCGGTGTCCTGGCCAGGCTCGTGGTGGAATACCGTTCGATGGTTTCAAGCAGCGCGTGGACGGTGGCCTCGGCCAGGCTGTTCCCCGCGCCTGTGCCGTTAGACGAGCTGAACACGGTAAGCGGCCGCCACCGGTTGTCACAGATACCGTCCAGGGCGATGAGATGCAGCGGGACAAAGGTGCGCTGCCCATCGGGTATAGACTCCGCCGTCACCCAGGGCAGCGGAAAGCGCCCGGACGCGACCGAACGTTCCGCGAGCGTCAGTTCCGGCACCTCGTAGGGCAGGTCGAGCTCCGCTGCGGTCGCGACGAAGGCATCCGGCGGGTCAAACCGCTCGCTCAGCTCGATCTCGATGGCCTCCATAACCGCCGAAATCCAGGCCAGGACGGGCGTCGCGCCCTTTCCCTGGCTCGTGCCCACCGTCGTCCCGAGCGGGCGGACGGCCATGTAAACCGGCAGGCCGATGGTGTCCAGGCCGGTCAGCTCGGCGACTCTGGTGATCCCGTAATCCCGCAGCCGGGGCTGCAGCAGCGCCTGGGTGTGCTCCGGCGGGCGTTCCCGCAGCGTTCCTGCCTGCGGCTGGGCGGCTGGCATGGCGACCGGCGGCTCAGCGTTCATGATCTTCTCGCTTCCCGGTCCAGCGGCCAGGTGGTGGTGCCGCACGAGTGCGGCACCACCTGCCGGAGGTCAGGTCGCTTAGACCGCCCCGACCTTTCCCAGCATGATGGACGGGGCGGTGCGGCCCTCGAACTCGCTCTCGGCGCACACGGCGTCCAGAAGCTGCTGGTCGGTCGCATTGGTGATGTCGTCACGCATTTGTGGCTCCTCCACTGTCTTGTGATTCGATTTAGCAGCTGCATCACTAGCGTCGCGGTTGTGGTCCGGAGCTCCCACTCCCAGGTTGCGCAGCGTCCTGGGTCAGGTGGCGGCCCAGATGCCGCCGTCGACTGGGATGATGGCGCCGGTCACGTAGGCGCCGGCCCGGCTGCTCAGGTAGATCGCGACGCCGGCCATGTCGTCCGGGCGCCCGATGCGTCCCAGCGGGGAGGCGGCGGCGATCTGCTCGCCCATCGTGGCCAAAGTGGCCGCCAGCATCTTGGACTCGAACGGGCCGGGCGCCACCGCGTTGACCGTGATGTGCCGCGGTCCGAGCTCGTGGGCGAGCACGCGAGTGAGGTGGTGCAGGCCGGCCTTGCTCGCCGCGTACGAGTAGGTGTCGAAGTCCGGCACCCGCAGCCCGTCGATGCTGCCGATGTTGATCACCCGGGCTGGATCATCGGCCGTTCCGGCCGCCTCAAGCAGCGGCAGGAACCCCCGGGTGAGGTAGAACGGCGCCTTGAGGTTGAGGTCGAGAACCTTGTCCCAGCCCTGGCTCGGGAACTCTTCCAGGGACGCGCCCCAGTTGGTGCCGGCGTTGTTGACCAGGATGTGGACTCGCTCCTCGAGCCGGCCGACCTCGGCGGCCAGCCGCACGCACTCCTGTTCGCGGGCCAGGTCGGCGGGCAGCGACACCACCGGGCCGTACTCGGCGAGCTCGGCGACGGCGGCCTTGCCCGCCTCGGGCTTGCGCGAGCTGACGTAAACCGACGCCCCGGCCTGCAGCAGGCCGCGCGCTATCATCAGGCCGATCCCGCGAGTCCCGCCGGTGACGACGGCAACCTTGCCGGTGAGGTCGAACAGGTCCAAGGGAAACCCTCCGAGTCAGGTGCGGGCCACCGTCAGGGCCAGGCGGCCAAGCGAGTATCTGGTCATCCTCCCATGGCCATCAGCCCTCTTGACAAGGTAGTGAGTCATTACTATCTTAATGGCATGACCACAGAGCGAGCGCCCGCCACGCAGCACCGTAAGCGGATGCCCGCCGCGCAGCGCCGCGAACTTGTCCTGGAGGCCGCGGTGCCCGAGTTCGCGGCCCACGGGCTCGCAGGCACCTCGACCGAGGAGGTGGCCCGCCTGGCCGGAATCAGCCAGCCGTACCTGTTCCGGCTGTTCCCGACCAAGAAGGCGTTGTTCATCGCGCTGGTGGACCGGTGCTTCGAGCGGGTACGGGACGCGTTCACGGAGGCGGCCGCCGACCTTACCGGCGACGAGGCGCTCGAGGCGATGGCGGACTCCTACGAGGTGCTCCTGAGCGACCGCACGCTGCTGCTGCTGCAGATGCAGGCCTACGGGTCCTGCGACGATCCGGAGGTCAGGGCCGCGACCCGGGCCGGGTACAAGGGCCTGTGGGAAGCGACCGAGAGGCTGACCGGACTGCCGTTCGACCGGGTGGTGGACTTCTTCGCCATCGGCATGCTGATGAACGTCGCCGCGGCGATGGACCTGCCCGCCGTCGACGAGCGCTGGACGAGCTGGTGCCCCAAATAGGTCTTTTTTTTCGCCCAATAAGTTAGTGATTACTCACTTCTTTAGGAGAACGGACATGACTACGAAGACCCGCACCGCGTGGACCTTCGCCGTAACCTCGACCGCACTGTTCATGGCCTCGCTCGACAACCTCGTGGTGACGACGGCGCTACCGTCCATCCGGAACCACCTGCACGCCTCCCTCGAGGGGCTGCAGTGGACGGTCAACGCGTACACCCTCACCTTCGCTGTGCTGCTGCTCACCGGGGCCGCGCTAGGCGAGCGGTACGGCCGGCGCCGGATGTTCGTGGCTGGTCTCAGCCTGTTCACGGCCGGCTCAGCGGCGGCCGCGCTCGCGCCGGGCATCGGGTGGCTGGTAGCCGCGCGGGCCATCCAGGGCGTCGGCGCCGCCATCGTGATCCCGCTGACCCTTACGCTGCTGTCGGCGGCCGTGTCCCCGCAGCGGCGCGGGCTGGCCCTGGGCGCCTGGGGAGCCGTCGGCGGCCTGGCCATCGCGATCGGACCGCTGGTCGGCGGGGCCGTGGTCGAGGGCGCGTCCTGGCAGTGGATCTTCTGGCTGAACGTGCCGATCGGCATCGCGCTGCTGCCGATCGCCCGGGCCCGGCTTACCGAGAGCCGCGGGCCGGCCACCCGGCTTGATCTGCCCGGCCTGGTGCTGGCCAGCGTGGGCCTGTTCGGCATCGTGCTCGGCGTGGTCCGTGGCAACGACCACGGCTGGACCAGCCTCACCGTGCTGCCGTCGCTGGTGATCGGCGCGCTGCTTGTGGCGGCGTTCATCGGCTGGGAACTGCGGACCCGCGAGCCGATGCTGCCGTTGCAGCTGTTCCGCAACCGCAGCTTCGCCCTGACCAACGCGGCCTCGCTGCTCATGTTCTTCGGGATGTTCGGGTCTATCTTCCTGCTCGCGCAGTTCCTGCAGGTCGTCCAGCATTACAGCCCGCTGCAGGCCGGCCTGCGGACGCTGCCGTGGACCGCGATGCCGGTGCTCATCGCCCCGTTCGCGGGCGCCCTGTCCGACCGCATCGGCGGCCGGGCGCTGCTGGCCACCGGGCTTGGACTGCAGGCCATCGGGCTGGGCTGGCTGGCCGCGGTGGTCAGCCCGGCCGTGCCCTACGCCACCTTGGTGCCGGCCTTCGTGATCTCCGGCGTCGGCATGTCACTGTTCTTCGCGCCGGTCGCCAACGTGGTGCTCAGCTCCGTGCGGCGCGACCAGGAGGGCATCGCCTCCGGCGCCAACAACGCGATCAGGGAACTGGGCGGCGTGTTCGGGATCGCCGTGCTCGGCGCGGTGTTCTCCGCCCACGGCAGCTACGCCAGCGGAGCCGCCTTCGTCTCCGGCCTGGCGCCCGCGGTCTGGGTCGGCGGAGCCGCGGTAGCGGTGGCCTCCGCCGCCGCGCTGTTCCTGCCCGGCGTCCGCCGGGCGGCGGGAACGGCCAGCCTGGCCGCCGAGCCGGCCGACCTGGCCGACCTGGCCAGCGCGTCGGGCCAGGCGCTGAACCCGGTCACCGCGCCGGCCTAGGCACCGGGGCTCGCGGCCCCGCCCGTCAGGCATGGAGCCTGGCGAGCGGGGTTTCGCTGGTCAGCGGGGCTGGCCGGCCGACCGGGCCCGGCCTCGGGGGCGAACTGGTTTTACCCGGGATCCTGCCACTGCGTCGGCAGCGTCATCGCGGGCGGGACCAGGGCGGCGGGGTTCACCCGCCGGACGATCTCGGTCAGCACGATGCGCACGAAGGGTTCCCCGACCCACAGGTGCTTCGCCCGGTCCACCGCGACCACCTCAGCGGACGGCACCCGGGCGAACCGCGGCCGCGCCTGGTCCGGGCGCAGGTAATCGTCGAACTCGGGGATCAACGCGGTCAGCGGCTTCCCGGCCGCCGCCCACCGGTCCAGATCGGCGTCAGTGGCGCGGCGCAGCGGAGGGGACAGCAGGATCGCGCCCTCGATCTCCCTCCCGGACCCTGACCCGGCGACCCCGGCGTCCGGATCGTCGAGGCCCCACTTCAGCGCCAGCTCGGTGCCGAACGACCAGCCGAGCAGCCAGCGGGCGGGCAGGCCGGCGTCGGCGGCGAAGGAGATCGCGGCGGCCAAGTCGTACCGCTCGTCCTGCCCACCACCGAACTCCCCCTCGCTGGTCCCCTCCTCCGATGACGTGCCGCGGGTGTTGAACCTGAGCACGGCCAGCTGGGCCAGGGCCGGCAGCCGCAACGCCGCCTTCTTCAGCAGGTGGCTGTCCATCATGCCGCCGTGCGTGGGCAGCGGGTGCAAGCAGATCAGCGTGGCCACGGGATCGGTGTCCGCGGGCAGCGCCAGCTCGCCGACCAGCCGCAGCCCGTCCGCGGTGGGCAAGGTGACCCGGGTGCGCTTGGCCGGCAGTACGGTGGCGGCCCGGATCTCGGTCACGGGCGTCTCAGTCACGGGTTTCTCCTCCGGATCCTCCGAGGTCGCTGTCCGCGCCGCAGCCGGTACTCCCAGCACGCCGTGTGCCAGTGCCTGCGCTCGGCCACGCCGACACCGGTGGGGAGCCCGTCGGCCCGCCAGGCGACGACGTGCGGGACGCCGGCCGCAAGCTCCTGGTCACACCCCGGGCAACGGTACGATTTCGCCGTTCCCGCGCCGCTCACCCGGTGGACCACCCAGTCGCCGTCGGGCCAGGACTCGACACGCTCCGGACCCGGCACAGAGTCCGACGGCCCGGAGCGCTCGCGGCGGATCCGGCGGGGGCTCACGCCACCTGAGCCTATGTGAGCCGCTCGCATCCGGTTGCGCCTGGCTGGCAGTAGAGTTACCGAACGTGCGGCTCGTCATCGCCCGGTGCAGCGTCGACTACGTCGGCAGGCTCACCGCTCATCTGCCTTCTGCCCTGCGGCTGCTCATCGTCAAGGCCGACGGGTCGGTGCTCGTGCACTCCGACGGCGGCTCGTACAAGCCGCTGAACTGGATGTCACCGCCGTGCCGGCTCACCGAGGAGCCGGACAGGTGGTCGGTCACCAACAAGGCGGGCGAGACGCTCGTGATTACGATCACCGAGGTGCTGAGCGACACATCGGCCGAGCTTGGCATCGATCCGGGCCTGGTCAAGGACGGCGTGGAAGCGCACCTGCAGGAGCTGCTCGCCGTCCAGCTCGACCTGCTCGGGGACGGCTGGCGGCTGGTCCGCCGCGAGTTCCCGACCCCGATCGGCCCGGTCGACCTGATGTGCCGGGACGGGACCGGCCACAGCGTCGCCGTCGAGATCAAGCGACGCGGCGAGATCGACGGTGTCGAGCAACTGACCAGATACCTGGAACTGCTGAACCGGGATTCGCGGCTGAGCCCGGTCCAGGGCATCTTCGCGGCCCAGGAGATCAAGCTGCAGGCGCGCACGCTGGCCGAGGACCGGGGTATCCGCTGCGTCACCCTGGACTACGAGCGGATGCGCGGCGTGCTGCCGGAGAACACCTTGTTCTGACGGCCCGAGTTGGTCCACTACCCCGAGGGTCATTCTCTTACTGAGCGTTTTGACCACTACTTCAGGCTCCGGCGCCCCTTATTGCGCTTTGCGCGTTGGCCTGGTCCCGCGATGATGCCGGTGTGGTCTTTTGGTACGCCAGCGCTCCATGATGCGCCGGACCCGGGAAGATCGTGGAAGATCCGGCTCATGCGGAAGATTTGGTACCCGATAGGGTACCTAATTCACCATGAAAGCCGAATCCTCCACGAGCACAGATATGGCCTAGTGGGGCGGGACGGGCTGGTGAGACAGCACGAGGGCACGGGCAGGCCGCGAAAGGCGGCACCGGACGGAGGCGAGGTCACGACCCTACAGTGAAAGTAAATCGCAGGATATGAGTCGCGAGGAGTCCGGCCGGTGAATGAGTCACCCGCGCCTGACAACCCGCCACCGGGGATTGACACCGGTCGCCGAATATTACCCGGGTCTATGACTACCTGCTGGGCGAATGCTTCCTCTAAGCACACGTTAACCGCCTCGACTAGGTGTCGTCTAGTCCGTCGCGTCGGTAGCTGTGTTGGGGCCAGATGCTGTGGGGAGAGACCACGTCTAGCCTCAGTCGTGTCGTAGCGGTCGTGGCGGAGTGGGTGATTCGTAGTCTGCGATGAGGGTGGTGCTGGCCAGGAGTCAGGTCCTAACGATCTTCAATTGCAGGGTTTACCCGCTCGGGTACGCGTCATCCCTATGAGTCATGCCGGAGACTTGGCCGCGAAGCTAGTCGCTAGCTTCGGCGAATCGGGCGAGGAAGCGCCCGGCGGTTTCGCCTTCACCCCCGACGGTTCATTCCTTGTCACGGTCGGCAGTGGAACGAGCAATTACGCAGAAATTAATGAGATTAATTCGGCGATGATATGGAACATGAAGACCCGTCAAGTGGTCCGGTCGTTCGGCGGATTTCAAGCATTCGAGACAGCCGTCGCGGTGAGCCCCGATGGCCTCATGAGCGCGACCCCTCACGACGGCTCTGGCAGCTCTCCATCCAACGGGACCTTCATCTGGAATTGGTCAGATCTTTCCCAGATAGCTTCCTTGCTGATCTCAGGTGTCTCGTTCGGCGTCAATTCGGTCGCTTTCAGCCCTGACAGTAGCCTGCTGGTGGTCGGGACAGGTACGGCTACGGGTTCTGGACCAGGTAACGGGGCCGGGCAGGCGGTGCTTTGGGACGTAGCCACCCAGCAGCGCCGGGCCATCCTGAGCGGTCAAGCCAATATCGTCAACGACGCCGTGTTTAGCCCCGACGGCAAGAGTATTGCGACCGCCAGCGGCGATGGTTCGGTATGGCTGTGGGATACGGCTTCCGCGCAGCACGTCGGCACGCTAACCGGCCATCTCAGTTCCGTCAACAGCGTGACATACAGCCCGGACGGCACCATCATTGCCACCGGCAGTTTCGACACGTCGGTTCGCTTGCGGGACGCGGCCACCGGGACGCAGCTTGCAGAACTTGTCGGCCAGAATTCCGAAGTCCATTCCGTTTCGTTCAGCGCTGACGGCAAAATTCTTGTTAGCGCCGGCTTGGATAACTTCGTCACGCTGTGGGACCCAGTTCACTACCAAGTTCTTGGCTCGATCATCACGGGACCAGTGTGGTACGTGGCAATTAGTCCGGCCGGGCGAAGCCTTGTCACTTTGAATGATCTCTCCGGAGCGGCTAACAGCAGGCAGGCAATCAGCTTGTGGTCCTTCTGACCCTAGAAGGACCCGGTCGACAACATCGGGCCGGCAGGCCATAGCCGAGCCTCCATGGCTATGCCCAGCTCCACGTGGATAGGCCTCCGCGCTGAACAAGTCACGGTTGGCTGGCGGCGCGGAGGCCGGCGACAAGCCGCGAGTCCGCATTCTGGTGAGCGACAACGGAGATCATGTGCAGCACGGCCTGCTCGGAGTAGCCGGATTCCCGCAGCTGCTCGAGGTCTCCCGCCTCCATCTGCCAGGGCTGGCGACTGAGCTTGCGGGCGAAGCCGGCCAGCAGGTGGTCACGGCCCGGAGCGGGCGTGGATTCGCCGAGGGCCTCGGCGCCGTCCCAGTCCGCTGACTCTTCGGCGGCCGCGCAGGCCAGCCACCGCCGTTCAGCCTGGCTGAGCGGCTCGTCGGCCTCAAGCACATAGGCCCGCCACGATTCCCACGCCCTCCGCAGCTGCTGATGCCGGGGCCCGGGCCGGGGCCCCGCATCCGGACGGGACGAGCCGGAACCGCCCGGCCGGGGCGCCGTGACCTGGCGCAGGTCAGGCTCGAAGGCCGGCAGCGGTGTCTGGTAGTCAAACTCGATGCCAGTCGCGTCGGCGACCCTGGTGAAGTAGTTGAACATCGAGATCACGCCGACCGCCGCCTCGATCTGTTCCGCGTCCAGTCCTAGCCGGCCCAGATCCGCCATGTCCTCCCGGGTGAGCGCCCACGGCTCTGCGGTCAGCGTCGAGGCGACCCGGGCCAAGGCGCGGGCCCGCGGCTCCAGCGACTCGTCCTCCCGATGCAGAACGGCCAGGGGGGTGGCGGCTTCGCCGCCGGCTACACGCAGAAACTCTGCGTGAGCGGACGTTCAATAAAAGCACTGGTTCGTACGTGAGGTGACGCTCGCCAGCAGTTCCCGGTCGGCCCAGGGCAGGCTGGTGGTCGCCAGCGCACCTGACACACTGAACGTGCGCCGGAGCAATTCCGGGTCCAGGCTGTGCGCGCGGATGATCCCGGCCGCGTCATCGTGCGAGGGACGGTAGACCGGCGGCATGGGCCGGTCGTCCATCGCCGCGTACGCTTCGGCCAGCGCCCTGTCGGCCTGCGCCCGGGGCACTGTCTTCAACCACGCCACAAACCCGACAATATCGTTCACGCTGAGACTGGGCAACGATGCCACGATCTATCCACGATGCGGGCGAGAATGACGAGGACACGCTGCATGAGGTGAAACGCCGGGCCTGTCTTCACCGTGGTCAGGGTTCGGCCGCACGTCGCATAACTCAGCCCGGCGGCAGGCCCGGTCCGTCGCGCCGCGCGCGCACCCGCCGTGCCGCCCTCCGTGCCGCCCTCCGGCCCGGTGGTCCATGGGTGCGGCTGCTGCGGGCCGAAGCCAGGTATCAGGCGGCCGGCGCCGGGCTCGCCGTGACAGCAGCTGAGCTGACAGCAGCTGAGCTGACAGCGATGGCGGTCATGGCCGGATGTGACGCTCCCCGGCGTCCCGCTGGCCGCCCCCTGGCGTACCGCTGGCCGCTGTGGTCCCAGCTGCCCCGCCCGCTGCCGGTTCCCGGCGTCCTGGCCGGGATTTGCGTGGTGGATCCGGGCTTGGCGGTGGATCCAGTGCACGGGGATGCACCGGATCAACCACGGAACCCGGATCCACCACGATCTTTTCCCGGGCCGCCGCACCACGGGCCCGGCAGGTGCTGTTACGTCACACGGGGACCGCGGGTCCCGGCGGGCGGCCCCGGCGGGGACGGGGCCGGCGGGGACGGGGCCGGCGGGGACGGGGTCGGCGGGCTGGCCCTGGTCATCCGCTCCTGTGGCATCAAGACCACCACGAGCGAAGGACAGCTCCTTGCGGCACAGCCGCACCCACGGACCATGGGCACACACACGGATCGATGGGGGCGGCCGCGGCCGCCCCTATGGTCCGCAGGGGTTCAATGAAACGCGGCGTAACCCGCGGGAACACAGACCTCAGCCATTCAATTTCTTTAGCTGACGACGGCGGCCAGCTTTCGACGGTGGGTACGCCCCGATCAGCGGCCGCGCTGTGATCATCGGGACCGCATCACGCCGGCCGCCACGGCGACCAGGACCGCCAGCGCGGCCGGGACGAACAGCGCGTCCCGCAGGCCCACGCCCGAGGCGATCGCGCCGATGACGACCGGGCCGGTGAGCAGGCCGGAGTAGGCCACCGCGGCGATCCGGCCGATGTTGCGGCCGGCCCGCTCGGGGTCCAGCCGCGCCGCCACGGTGACGATCTGCGGGAAGATCCCGGCCAGGCCCGCGCCGAGCAGGGCGAAGCCGGCGATGGCCGCGCCCGGGCCGCCGGCCAGCAGGCCCGCCGCCAGCCCCAGGCCGGCCAGCAGGCCACTGGCGCGTACCAGCGCCACCGGGCCGAACCGGCTGGCCAGCCGGTCCCCGGCCAGCCGGCCGGCGGCCATGGTGACCGAGAACGCGGCCAGCCCGGCGGCCGCCACGCCGGTCGGGGAACCGAGGTTGACGTGCAGGTAGACCGCGCTCCAGTCGCCCGCTGAGCCCTCACCGACCTGCCCGCACAGCGCCAGCAGGCCGAGCATCCAGATCACCGCCGAGATCTGCCGCACCGAGCGGCGCGGCGGGTCCTCCGGCCCGGGCGGGCGGGAGGCGACCGCGGGGATGGTGACCCGCGGGGCGGCCAGCAGGCCGAGCCCGACCAGCAGGGCCGCCGCGGCGGCGAAGGACGGCAGCAGGCCGATGTCCAGCCACGCCGATACCCCGCCGATCCCGGCGCCGGCCAGGCCCGCGATGCTGTAGCCGGCGTGCAGCGAGGACATGATGGGACGGTCGTAGCCGAGCTCGAGCCGGGCCGCGCTGGCGTTCATGGCCACGTCGAGCAGCCCGGCCATCGCCCCGTAGACGGCCAGCGCCGCCATCAGCGCGGGCAGGTTCCCGGCCACCGCGATGGGGACGATCGCCACCGGGACTCCCAGGCCCGCGATCCTGAGCACCCGGACCGTGCCGAACCTATCGGTGATGCGCCCGCTCAGCACGAGCGTCAGCACGCTGCCGACCGGGAAGGCGAACAGCGCCAGGCCCAGCCGCCCGTCGCTCAGGTGCAGCGCCGCCTTGACGGCCGGCAGCCGGGCACTCCAGGTCGCGGTGGCGACACCGAGGATGAAGAAGTAGCCGAATACCGCGACCCTGGACCGGCGCAGCTCGGGGGCGCTCACGCGAGTACCACTCGTCGTTCATAGCATGACGTCGGCCAGGCGGGCACGTCCGGGTCGGCCGGCCGGCCGGGGTATGGTCAGCGGCGCCAGGCTGTGATAACGCTGAAGCATGAGCGCATCTGATCCCCGCCGCGGAACCCGGCGGACCATCGGCGGTTTAATGGCCGTCGGCGTCATCACCGTGGGCCTGGCCGGCCCCGCGTCCGCAGCCACCCCTTCGGGTGACTGGTACGGCTACGCCGTCACCGGGTCCACCTACAGCAGCACCACCGCGGACTGGACCATGCCCGCCGTGACCTGCACCACCTCGGGCACGTACCTCGCCATCTGGACCGGCCTGGACGGCTACTCCTCCCCCACCGTGGAGCAGATCGGCGCCGCAGCCGACTGCAGCGGGAGCACGCCGGAGTACTTCGGCTGGTACGACCTGTATCCGTCCTACCCGGTGGACTTCAGCAACACCCTCAAACCGGGCGACGCCCTGCAGGCCTCGGTGAGGTATCAAAGCTCGAAGTTCACGCTGTCCCTGCGCGACGTGACCCAGGGCTGGACGCAGACCGTGACCAAGTCGCTGTCCGGCGCGGCCAGGTCCTCGGCGGAGACCGTAGTGGAGGCGCCGAGCACCTTCGGCTGTCCCCCGCCGGTCACGCTGGCCGACGTCACCGGCGACACCGTGGACGGCTCATCGCTGGGCAGCCTGCACCCGATCCAGGTCACCGGCGGCAACTCCCGCATCGTGGTGTCCCCGGTCAACGGCGAGGGGTTCGACGTCACGTGCCGATGAGGTGAGCGTTGACCGACCGGGCCCGGGCGGCCAGCTCGGGCAGCTCGGTGACGGCCACCCCGGCCGCGCGGAGCTGGTCGCCAGCTGAATTGGGCGGAGTCTCCCCCGCGGTGAACAGCGCGGGTTCGCGCCAGGCGTAGACGACCCGGGGGATCCCGGCCGCCACGATGTGCTGGACGCAGGTCACCGGGCGGGAGGCGCGTTCGCCGCAGGGCACCAGCGAGCTGTAGAGGGTGGCGTGCCGCAACCGGGGATCCGGGCCGAGCTTGCCCCGTGCCAGCTTGCGCAGGGCCACCTCCTCGGCGTGATCGTGCTCCTCCTGCTCCCGGGAGAAACCCGTGGCCAGCACCTCGCCGCCGTCAGCGACGATGACCGCGCCGACGGAGAAGGCGGTTGCGGACAGCGGGCACAGCCGGGACAGTTCGACCGCCCAGCGGCCGAACCGGTGATCCGGGCCGCCGGGGCCGAGCAGGTAGCGCAGCAGGACCACCTCCTCGACCCGGCGCACTTCGGCCAGGGTCATGGGATGGGAGGGGCCGTTGGGGCCTGGTTGGGGGTTGAGCCGGGGGGCGGCCGGGTCGGCGACGAAGAACGGGGCCACGGCGAGGTGGAGTTCGTCGGCCATCCCGCCGGCCAGCACGTCACCCAGGACGCGGGCGCCGCCTTCGACGAGCAGACGCGCCACGGACCGTTCGGCCAGATCGTCGAGAATGAAGCGGAGGGACAGCGGATCGCCGGCGTCGATGAGCACGGCCGCTTCGGTGAGCCTGGCTCGGGCCCGGGGCAGCGCGGGGGTGGCGCAGTAGACCAGGCGGAGCGCGCCGGGGGCGAAGAAGCTCGCCGCCGGGTCCAGCTCACCGGTGGCGGTCAGGGTGACCCGGGCCGGGTGCGCGGGCAGGCCGCGGGCGGTGCGGCGGGCGCGGCGGCGCGGGTCGCGGATCAGCAGCCGGGGATTGTCCCGCCGCACGGTCTGCGCACCGACCATGATCGCGTCGCAGCCAGCCCGCACCTCGTCCACCCGGTCCAGGTCAGCGGGCCCGGACAGGATCAGCCGGCCCGGGCTGGCATCGTCCAGGTAACCGTCCGCGGAGGTGGCGCAACTCAGCAGCACGTACGGGCGCGGCAAGCGTTTCTCCCCTCGGGTCTCCTGCGCCCCAGCGTAGCTTCGGGTCGTCCGGCGATGCTTTACTGGGCAGGCGATGCTTGAGACAGTGAACCCAGCGACCGGGGAAGTGCTGGCCACCTTCCCCACCCAGTCGCGACGTGAGGTCGATGCCGTGGTGGCCGCGGCGCGTGAGGCCGCCGTATGGTGGGCCGGGCTCGGCCATTCCGGCCGGCGGGTCAGGCTGCTCGCCTGGAAGTCGCACCTGACCAGGTACATGGGCCGGCTCGCGCAGCTGGTGCACACAGAAACCGGCAAGCCGCTCGACGACGCCACCCTCGAGATCATCCTGGCCATCGTGCACATCGACTGGGCCGCCCGGCACGCCCGCCGGGTGCTGCGCCCGCGCCGGGTCCGCAGCGGGATCGCGGCCGTCAACCAGGCCGCCACGGTGGAGTACCTGCCGCTCGGCGTGGTCGGCGTGATCGGGCCGTGGAACTACCCGGTGTTCACCCCGGTCGGCTCGATCGCGTACGCGCTGGCGGCCGGGAACGCGGTCGTGTTCAAGCCGTCGGAGCTGACGCCGGCCACCGGGGACTGGCTGGTCCGGTCGTTCGGCGAGGCGCTGGGGATCTTCTCCGAGGCGCCGCCGCCGGTGCTCCAGCTGATCACCGGAGCCGGCTCGACCGGCGAGGCGCTGGCCCGCAGCGGCGTGGCCAAGATCGCCTTCACCGGCTCCGCGGCCACCGCGCGCAAGGTGATGGCCGCCGCCGCGGACACCTTGACCCCGGTCATCGCCGAGTGCGGCGGCAAGGACGCCATGCTGGTCGGGGCGGACGCCGACCTGGACGCGGCCGCCGACGCCGCCGCCTGGGGCGCGATGTCCAACGCGGGCCAGACCTGCATCGGGATCGAGCGCGTCTACGTGGCCGACGCGGTGTACCACACGTTCCTCGAGCGGCTGACGCAGCGGGTGTCCGCGCTGCGGCCTGGCTCCGACTCCGAGGCCTCGTACGGGCCGATGACCTCGCCCGCGCAGGGCGAGATCGTGGCCAAGCACGTGGCCGACGCGCTGGCCCGCGGCGGCCGGATCGCGGGGGGCCCGCAGGACACGGTGGATGCGCCTTTCGTGCGGCCGATGGTGCTGACCGACGTGCCGGAACACAGCACGGCGGTGACCGAGGAGACGTTCGGCCCCACGGTGACGGTGACACCTGTGGTGAACCTGGCCGAGGCGGTGTCGTTCGCCAACGCGGGGCGGTACGGGCTGGGATCGGCGGTGTTCGCCAAGGACCGGGCCGCCGCCATGGCCGCGGCACGGTCGCTGCGCAGCGGGATGACCTCGGTGAACTCGGTGATCGGGTTCGCGATCGTGCCCGCGCTGCCGTTCGGCGGGGTGGGCGAGTCCGGGTTCGGCCGGATCCACGGCGCCGACGGGCTGCGGGAGTTCTCCCGGGCCAAGGCCATCACGCGGCAACGGATGCGGCCGCTGGTGAACCTGACGTCGTTCGGCCGGACCGACCGCGATATGCGTCGTATCGTCACTCTGGTGACGTTGCTGCACGGGCGGCTCTACCGGCCCAGGGGTTCGCGCCGGGGGCGCTGAGGCTTCGGGGTTCGCGCCGAGGACACTAGGTGCCGGTGATCACCATCGCGTCGACCGGGTCGGCGGGGTCGACCGCGGCCAGCGGAGCACGGCCGGCGATGAGGTCGGCGGCGCGCTCGGCGATCGCGATCGTGGGCGCGTTGGTATTGCCCCGCGGCACCGACGGCATCACCGACGCGTCCACCACCCGCAGCCCGGTCACGCCGCGCACCCGGAGCTCGGGGTCGACGACGCTGCTCCACCTCGACTCACCTCCCATCGCGCAGGTCCCGACCGGGTGGTAGAGGGTGGCCACGCTGGCCCGGACGTACTGCAGGAGTTCTTCGTCGGACCGGACATGCGCGCCGGGGGCCAGCTCGCTCTGACAGATCTCCGCCATCGGCCGGGCGGTGACGAACTCGCGGGCCAGCTTCAGCCCGGCGGTCAGCGCCCGGGCGTCCCTGGGATCGGACAGGTAGCCGGGGTCGATGGCGGGCCGGTGCCTGGGGTCGCCGCTGCGCAGCCGGATCCGCCCCCGGCTGGCCACGTCGACAAGGCCGACAAGCACCGACATAGCGCGCCTGGCCGGGTCGGCCAGTCCCTGGTCTTTGTACGGGGCGGGAAGAACGTGCAGCTGCAGGTCCGGCGCGAGCAGCCCGGGCTCGGAGTGAGCGAAGCCGCCGGACTCCGCCACGTTGGACGTCAGCGGGCCACGGTGACTCAGCTGCCAGCGCAGCATGCTGGCGTTGCCGCTCTTCTCCCACAGGCCGCGCACCTTCGGCGTGGACCAGATCACCGGCAGCACCGGATGGTCGGACAGGTTGGCGCCGACACCCGAGCTGTCCGCCAGCACGTCGATGCCCATCTCGATCAGGTGATCGGCCGGCCCGACGCCGGACAGCATCAGCAGCTGCGGGCTGTTGACCGCGCCGCTGGACACGATGACCTCGGCATTGGCCCGGGCGAGCTGCGCTTCGCCGCGGTGCAGGTAGCTCACGCCGGTGGCCTGGCCGCCGTCGATGAGGACCTTGGTGACCAGGGCATCGGTGATCACGGTGAGGTTCGGCCGGGACATGGCCGGGTGCAGGTACGCGGTGGCGGCGGAGAACCGCCGGCCGTTTCGCTGGGTCAGCTGGTACCAGCCGACGCCGTCCTGGCGCGGCCCGTTGAAGTCGTCGTTGGCCTCCGCCCCCTGCTCCTGCGCCGCCGCGATGAACGCCGCGCAGGCCGTCGACTTGTACCGGGGATCGGTGACCGCGAGCGGGCCGCCGATACCGTGGTAGGCCGATGCCCCGCGCGAGTTATCCTCAGCCCGCCGGAAGTACGGCATCAGATCCTGGTAGCCCCAGCCGGAACAGCCGTAATCGTCCCGCCAGGTCTGGAAGTCGTGGCGGCTGCCCCGGATATAGATCATCGCGTTGATCGAGGACGAACCGCCGAGAACCTTGCCCCGCGGCCAGTAGATGGACCGCCCGGCCGCGCGGTGCTGCGGGACGGTCTGGTAGTTCCAGTCGTACGCGCTCTGGAACAGCCTGCTCATAGCGGCGGGAGCCTGGATTTCGGCCGCGCCATCGACCGGTCCGGCTTCGAGTAGCAAGACGCTGACGCTCGGATCAGCGGACAGCCGCGCCGCCAGGACGCAACCCGCGCTTCCGGCGCCGACGATGATGTAGTCATACACGGGGCAGCCTCCCTCGGCGATCAAGGGAACAATAACGCGTCCGAGTTCAGGTCCGGCGGGCCCCCGAGAACCGCCGGACCTGAACGTATGGGACGCTCACCGTGCGCTGTCGAGGTCAGACACGCACAGTAACAGCCGCCGGAACCCTGGCGGGCTCCAGCCGCTGGGATCACCAGTGTGATCACTCATCGTGGTTATAAGATGTCACACCGTGCTCGCGTTGGGAACAACCCCAGGTCAATCGTTTGATCATTTTTATCGCGACCCTGACGCCGGGCGGCCTGCGCGGTCCGGACGTGGGTTCCCTTAGGGTGGATGCATGTCGCGAAACCGCAGCGAAAACCCCGTCGTGCTGTCCCGCATTTACACCCGCACCGGTGACGACGGCAGCACCGCCCTGGCCGACGGCAGCCGCACCGCCAAGACAGATTCGCGGCTGGCGGCCTACGCCGATACCGAGGAAGCAAACGGCGCGATCGGGATGGCAGTCACGTTCGGTGAGCTGGCTCCGGATATTTCCGCGCTGCTCCGCCGCGTCCAGAACGAGCTTTTCGACGTCGGCGCCGACCTCGCCAACCCGATCACCGACGCGCCGCCGCCCTACCCGCCGCTGCGGATCGACGAGGCCTACATCACCCGGCTGGAAACCGAGTGCGACGGGTACAACGCCGACCTGCCCACGCTGCGGAGCTTCCTGCTGCCCGGCGGAAGCCCCGGCTCGACGCGGCTGCACATGGCCCGGACCGTCACCCGCCGGGCCGAGCGCAGCGCGTGGGCCGCGGTCGCCGAGCACGGTGACTCGGTGAGCCCGCTACCCGCCCGTTACCTGAACCGGCTCTCGGACCTGCTGTTCATCCTGTCCCGGGCGGCGAACAAGGGCCACGACGACGTGCTCTGGAAACCAGGCGGCGAACGGCCTTAAGCCGGGGGGCGCGGCCTCGAGCCAGGCCAGCAGGCCGGTGAGGGCCGACTCGGCCAGGGCCAGTTCCACCGTGTCCTGCGCGCTGTCCGAGCCTGCACTTGGGCTGGGCAGGTCCTGCCCTTCCGGGGAGCCCTCGCCGAGCCTGCATTCCACCACGATCATGCCGGGCCCCAGGCTGGCCGCCTCCGCGTCGCTGGGCCGCCGACGGGACACCACGCTCAGGTCCCGCCGCGGAAAGGTCTCCTCCGGCCGCATCGACACCCGGAACACGCCGAACCAGTAAAGATCCTCGAGCTGGTAAGACGCCAGCCCGAGGCGCCAGGGGCCGCTCCCCTTGCGCAGGCCGCACTCGACCGTGCCGCCGCCCCGTTCGAGCAGGAACCTCCGGGCGGCGATGCCGACCGCGGCCAAGACCAAGACGAGGAGCAAGGCGGCGAAGAGCCAGGCTGCGTCCAGCGCCAGCGCCCCGCCCACTGGCGTTACGCCCGGCCCGCGGCCCGCAGCAGCGCCCTCGCGTATTTGGCTTCAGCCGGCTCCTCCGGACCTGGCTCCGCTTCGGCGAGGGCGGCATCAAGGGTTCGCTGGGCCCGGTCGGCGTCGACCTCGCCGCCGAGCTGGGCCTGAGCCGCCAGGATCGACACCTGATCGTCGGCCACCGACAGGAATCCGCCGCTGACGGCGGCTCGCACCGGCTCGGCGTCGTCGTTGAGGATCTCGACCAGGCTGCCCTCGGCCAGGACGCCGAACACCGGCGCGCGGCCGGAGAGCACGCCGATATCGCCCTCGGTGGTCTTCGCGATCACCGTCCTGGCCTCGCCCGACCACAACTCGCGGTCGGGCACCACCAACGCTACGTGCAATGTCACCGCTCTAGCTCCCTGGCCTTCCGCTCCACGTCCTCGATCCCGCCGCACATGTAGAAAGCCTGCTCAGGCAGGTTGTCGTACTTGCCTTCCGTGATCGCCTTGAAGGAGGAAATCGTCTCCTCAAGCGGCACGAAGACACCCTCCTGGCCGGTGAACTGCTCGGCCACGTACATCGGGTGGGACAGGAACCGCTCGATCCGCCTGGCCCGCTGCACGGCGATCTTGTCCTCTTCGCCGAGTTCGTCGACGCCGAGGATGGCGATGATGTCCTGCAGCTCGCGGTAGCGCTGCAGGATCCGCTGCACTTCGCGGGCCACGTCGTAGTGCTCTTGGCCGATGTACTTAGCGTCCAGGATCCGTGACGTGGAGTCTAGCGGGTCGACCGCCGGGTAGATCCCCTTCTCGGTGATCTCCCTGGACAGCACCGTGGTCGCATCGAGGTGGGCGAACACGGTGTGCGGGGCCGGGTCGGTGATGTCGTCGGCGGGCACGTAGATCGCCTGCATGGAGGTGATCGAGTGGCCGCGGGTGCTCGTGATGCGTTCTTGCAGCTGGCCCATCTCGTCGGCCAGCGTCGGCTGGTAACCGACCGCCGACGGCATCCGGCCGAGCAGCGTGGACACCTCGGAGCCCGCCTGGGTGAACCGGAAGATGTTGTCGATGAACAGCAGCACGTCCTGACCTTGCACGTCGCGGAAGTACTCAGCCATGGTCAGCGCGGAAAGCGCGACCCGCAGCCGGGTACCGGGCGGCTCGTCCATCTGGCCGAAGACCAGCGCGGTATCGTCGATGACGCCGGAATCGGTCATCTCAAGGAACAGGTCATTGCCCTCGCGGGTGCGCTCGCCCACCCCGGCGAAGCAGGAGACCCCGCCGAAGTTCTTGGCCACCCGGCGGATCATCTCCTGGATCAGCACCGTCTTGCCCACGCCGGCCCCGCCGAACAGCCCGATCTTCCCGCCCCGCACGTACGGGGTGAGCAGGTCGATGACCTTGATGCCGGTGGTGAACATCTCCGTCCTGGGCTCAAGCTGGTCAAGCGGCGGCGGGTCACGGTGAATCGGCCAGCGCTCGGTGACGTTCAACGACGAGGTCGGCACGTCGAGCGTCTCACCGAGGACGTTGAACACGTGCCCCTTGGTGACATCGCCCACCGGCACAGAGATCGGCGCGCCTGTGTTGGTCACCTCGGTGCCGCGGACCAGGCCGTCGGTGGGCTCCATGGACACCGTCCGCACCAGGTCGTCCCCGAGGTGCTGCTCGACTTCCAGCGTCAGCGTCCGCGTCGTGTCACCGAGCGTCACGTCGACGTGCAGCGCAAAGTAGATCTCGGGCATCGCATCCGACGGGAACTCGACGTCCACGACGGGGCCGGTGACCCTCGCAACGCGGCCGGCGCCCGCGGCGGCTTCGCCGGTCTCGGCTGAGTTTTCTACGGTCGCGGTCATGTATCCCTCACTCATTCATGGCGCTTGCGCCGGCCAGCGCGTTAGAGCCGCCGACGATCTCGCTGATTTCCTGGGTAATCTCGGCTTGCCGTGCGTTGTTCGCCTCACGGGTAAGCCTCTCGATCAGGTCACCCGCGTTGTCCGTGGCCGCCTTCATCGCGCGCCGGCGTGAGGCCAGCTCGGAGGCGGCGGCCTCCAGCATCGCGTAGTAGATCCGGCTGGCCACGTACTGCGGCATCAGGGCGTCGAGGACCTCGGCCGGAGACGGCTCGAACTCGTACTGCGGCAGCGGGCCGGCTGGGTGCTCTTCCGCTGTCTCCTCGATCTGCAGCGGGAGGATCCGGCGCACCACCGGCCGTTGCGTCAGCATCGTGACGAACTCGGTGCAGACCAGGTGAATCTCATCCACACCTTCCCCGGCTCCGTCCTCCCGGCCGGCGTTGAACGCGTCGAGCAGCGTGGTGGCGACCGCCTGCGCGTCCCGGTACCGCGGCGCGGCGGAGAATCCGCTCCACGACTGGGCCAGCTCGAGCTCGCGGAACCGGTGCCAGCTGATGCCCTTGCGGCCGGCCACGTACAGGACCGGCTCGATGCCCCGGTCCCGCAACCGCTGCCGCAGCCGCGCCGACTCGCGCAGCACGTTGGCGTTGTAGGCGCCGGCGAAGCCCTGGTCGCTGGTCAAGATGAGCACCGCGGCCCGGGACGGGTTCTCCGGCTCCTCGGTGAACGGGTGGTTGATCGTGGCCGAGCGGCTGATGACCGCCTCCACCGCGCGGGTGAGCTCGGTCGCGTACGGCTCGGCGGCGCGCAGCTGCTGCTGCGCCCGGACGATCCGCGACGACGCGATCAGCTCCTGCGCGCGGGTGATCTTGGCGATGGACTGGACCGTGCCGATCCGCCGCCTGACCAGGCGAAGCTTGGCTCCCATGGGCTACTTCTTCTCGGCGTTCTTTTCGGCGTTCTTTTCGGGCTGGCGGCGCTTGGCGATCTTTTCCTGGTCCTCGTGCTCGAGCGCCTCGGCGGGCTCGTCTTCGCCGCTGAGCAGCTCGCCTGAGCTGGTCTCGAAGCCCTTGCGGAAGTCCTCGATCGCGTCCTTGAGCGCGGTGACGGTGTCATCGGCCAGGTCGCGCGATTCCCTGATCGTCTGCAGGATGCCGCCGTGGTCTCGCCGCAGGTACTCAAGGAAATCGGTCTCGAACCGGCCGACGTCCTCGACCGGTACGTCGTCCAGGTAGCCGTTGCCGCCCGCCCACAGCGAGGCCACCTGCTCTTCCACCGGGTACGGCGCGTACTGCCCCTGCTTGAGCAGCTCGACCAGACGGGCACCCCGGTCGAGCTGGGCCCGGGAGGCGGCGTCGAGGTCGGAGGCGAACGCGGCGAACGCCTCGAGCTCGCGGAACTGCGACAGCGAGATCCGCAGGTTACCCGCCACCTTCTTCATCGCCTTGATCTGGGCGTTACCGCCGACCCGGGACACCGACCGGCCGACGTTGATGGCCGGGCGGACGCCCGAGTTGAACAGGTCGGCCTCGAGGTAGATCTGGCCGTCGGTGATGGAGATGACGTTCGTCGGGATATAGGCGGAAATGTCATTCGCCTTGGTCTCGACGATCGGGAGCCCGGTCATCGACCCCCCGCCGAGCTCGTCGGACAGCTTGGCGCACCGCTCGAGCAGCCGGGAGTGCAGGTAGAAGACATCGCCTGGGTAGGCTTCCCGGCCCGGTGGCCGGCGCAGCAGCAGCGAGACCGCGCGGTAGGCCTCGGCCTGCTTGGACAGGTCGTCGAAGATGATCAGGACGTGCTTGCCCTGGTACATCCAGTGCTGCCCGATCGCCGACCCGGTGTACGGCGCGATGTATTTGTAGCCGGCCGGGTCGGAGGCCGGAGCGGCCACAATCGTGGTGTACTCAAGCGCGCCTGCTTCCTCGAGCACCTGGCGCACCGAGGCGATGGTGGAGCCCTTCTGTCCCACCGCGACGTAGATGCAGCGCACCTGGCGGCTGTCATCACCCGAGTCCCAGTTCGCCTTCTGGTTGATGATCGCGTCGATGGCGATGGCGCTCTTGCCGGTCTGCCGGTCGCCGATGATCAGCTGCCGCTGGCCCCGGCCGACCGGGGTCATCGCGTCGATGGCCTTGATGCCGGTCTGCAGCGGCTCCTTCACCGGCTGGCGCTGCACCACAGAAGGCGCCTGCGTCTCGAGCGGCCGCTGTTCGGTGTTCTCGATCGGGCCCTTGCCGTCCAGCGGCTCGCCCAGCGGCCCGACGACCCGGCCGAGGAAGCTGTCGCCGACCGGCACGGACAAGATCTCGCCGGTGCGGCGGACCTGCTGGCCCTCCTCGATCTCGTTGAACTCGCCGAGGATCACCACGCCGATCTCGCGGATGTCCAGGTTGAGCGCCAGGCCCCGGACGCCGTTCTCGAACTCGAGGAGTTCGTTGGCCATGGCCGAGGGCAGCCCCTCGACCTGGGCGATGCCGTCACCGCACTCGGTGACGGTGCCGACCTCTTCGCGCGCGGCGCCTTCCGGCTCGTACTCGGCGACGAAGCGCGCCAGCGCATCCCGGATCTCCTCCGGCCGGATCGTCAGCTCAGCCATTGTCCTGTCTTCCCGTGCGTAGGTCTTGTTGTCCGTCGTCTTAGCAGCATGGTCAGCCGGCCAGCTTGCGCCGGACCTCGGCCAGCCGGGTGACCGCGGTTCCGTCAATGAGCTCATCCCCGATCTGGACGGAAATCCCGCCAAGGACCGAAGGGTCGAGCACGACATTCAGGTGCACCTTGTGCCCGTAGACACCGGCCAGCGCCTCGGCGAGCCGACGGCGCTGGGCCACGGACAGCTCGATGGCCGAACGCACCACCGCGATCAGCTGCTCCCGGCGCCTGGCCGCGATGGTCGCGCACAGGTCCAGGGCCAGGTTCAGCGGCCGGCCGCGCGGGTGCGCCACCATCTGATTGATCAGGGCCAGCGCCACCGCGGTCACCTTGCCGTCGAGCAGGGTACCGAGCAGCTGCCGCTTGAGTTCTTCCGGCACCGAGGGATCGGCCAGCGCAGCCCGCAGGTCCGGATTCGCCGAGATCACCCGGCTGAACCGGAAGAGCTCGTCCTCCAGGTCGTCCAGGCCGTCGTCCGCCTGCGCGGCGAAAACCATCGCCTCGACCGCGAGCTGCTCGAGTGCGTCCACCATGTCACCCGGGCTGGCCCAGTGAGATTCGGCGGCCGCCACGACCAGGTCCTCGGTCCGCCTGACCACCTTCCCGCGCAGCAGCGCGCTGGTGATGGCGCCCTTCTCAGCCGCGGGCTTGCCCGGATCGGCCAGCGCGCGCCGCAGCCCATGCTCGGTGTCGAGCAGGCCGACGACGGCGAACAGCTCCTGGCCGAGCTTGGTGGCCACAGCCGCGCTGGTGACGCCTTCGTCCGCCAGCCCGTCGGTGAGGGCGGCGAACGAGGCCCGGCTGACACCGCGCATGCTCATCGCCTCCCGGTGATTTTTACCGAACGGACAGTGGTGCCCGCCCGACGACTGGTGACATGCATCACGGGGCGGACACCTGATCAAGCTCGCCGAGGAACCGGTCCACCATCCGGCTCTGCCTGGCCTCATCGGCGAGGGACTCCCCCACGATGCGGCTGGCCAGCTCGGTCGCCAGCGCGCCGACCTCGGTGCGCAGCGAGGCCAGCGCCTGCTGCCGTTCGGCCTGGATCTGGGCCTGGGCGGACTCGGCGATCCGGCGTGCCTCGGCCTGAGCCTGCTCCCGCATCTCGGCGATGATCTGCGCGCCCTGCTCCCTGGCCTCCTCGCGCAGCCTGGCGGCCTCGTGCCTGGCCTCCTGCAGCTGCTCCCGGTACTGGTCGAGCAGCTCCTTGGCCTCGGCCTGGGCCTCCTCGGACTTGGCCAGGCCGCCCTCGATCAGCTCGGTGCGCTGCGCCAGCATCTGCTGCGCCCTCGGCAGCAGCATCTTGCCAAGGATGCCGAACACGACGATGAAACAGATCGCCCCGATGATGAGCTCGGCTCCGCTGGGGACCAGCGGGTCCTGGCCTGTCGATGATGCGGCTAGGTGCAACATGGTGCGACCACCTCCGGCCCGGATCAGTACTTGAAGATGAAGGGGGCCACGAGGCCGATAAGGGCCAGCGCCTCGGTCAGCGAGAAGCCGATCCACATGTAAAGCGAGATGCGGCCGGTGGCTTCGGGCTGGCGGGCCATCGCCTCGATGGCGTGACCGAAGATCAGGCCAATGCCGATGCCGGGGCCGATGGCGGCCAGGCCATAGCCGATCGCACCAGCGTTGAGGCTGATCGTGGACTTAGGCGTCGTGGCGGCGGCGGTCACGAGAGTCGCGGCAAGAGACATAGGTTCAGTCCTTTACATTTCGTACCGGCGGTACGTCCCGCCGGATAGGTCGTACATACAGCGGGTCAATGTGCCGACTCCAGCGAGCTGGCGATGTAGACGGCGGTCAGCGTGGTGAAAATAAACGCCTGCAGCAGGTCGATGAGTAGCTCGAGCAGGAAAACGAAGAACACCATGAAAAACGAGCCGGCCGCGAAGAGCAGGCCGATGGACAGGCTGGCCAGGTACCAGCTCGCCAGCATGAAGATCAGCAGCAGCAGGTGCCCGGCGAACATGTTCGCGAACAGCCGGACGCCGAGAGTGAACGGCTGGACGATGAAGAACCTGGCCAGCTCGATCGGGATGAGGATGATCAGGACCGGCTTCGGCACGTCCCAGGGGATCATGTTCTTGATGTAGCCGGGAAACCCCTGATGCTTGAACCCCAGGTACAAGTACAGCAGGTAGACGAAGGCCACAAGCGGCCAGACGAAGCCGATCCTGGACATCGCAGGGAACTGGAAGACCGGGATGAGCTCCATCAGGTTCATCATCCAGATGTAAAAGAACAGCGACACCAGGAAGGGCAGGTAGGTGTCGCCGCGCCGGCCAAGCGAGGGCCGCAGGATCTGGTCACGCACGGCCAAGATGGCGATCTCGCCGACGTTCTGCACGCCGCGCGGGATCAGCTGGGGCTTGCGGAACGCTGCCCAGAAGAAGCCAACCACCAGCAGCATGCAGATCACCGCGACCAGCATCGGCTTGGTGAAGTTGAACGAGCCGACGCTGAACAGCGGCTTGAAGTCGAAGCTCTGCAGCCCCGGCGAGGGGAAGCCGCAGCCGCTGAACAGGTGGCACCCGCCGCTCGCGAGAGCCGCCACGTTACCGGTCACCGGTCATCCTTTCGTGCTGGCCGTGCTAGCCCGGGGGGGCGACCCCCCGGAGCCCCCCGATCACGGGGGGAAACCTTTCCCCCCGTACCCCCTCGGCCCCCCGATGGGGGGGAACCGTGGCCACGGCTGTCGCCGCGGCCGTGGCTGTCGCCACGACCGTAGCGGTGAATGATGTAGCCGATCGAGATCGCCATGCCGACCAGCATGCCGGCCGGGAAGAGGAGTGGGACGTGCACGGCCCGGCCGATCAGCCAGCCGATGCCGCCGTAGGCAAGCATCCCGCCGATCAGGTAGCTGAACACGGCCCAGCCGGTATCAATACCCTGGGCTCGGCCTTCCGCGGCGGCCCGGTCAGCGGCGGCGCTGGCCTTGTTGTTGCCGTTCATCTCACCTGCCCCGCCGAACCACGGTGGAGTCCGGCTCTACGTACAGCATCTTCAGTTTGACCGTCGTGAAGATCTGGGCGGCGCTCCACACCAGGATGCAAACAACCGCGGTGAAGCCGAGGTCCCGGGTGCTGAAGGCGGTCGTCCCGTTCAACGCGGAGAGCACGATGGCCAGAGCGACGATCTTGACCAGGTAGCTGATGATCGCGGCTAGCATCATGGCGGGCGGACTGATCCGCGCCGCCCAGCCCACCACCACGACGCTGATCCCGAAGAACACGGTGACGAGAGCTACCCCGATCAGCGCGCCGATCAGGCCTTTGACGCCGACCACGGCGGCGCTTACGGCGATCATGATCGCGGCCGCGGCGGCCGTTAGCGCGCCTGCGCGCCGCACGATCGTGGCGTACTTCGCGAGCATTAGCTGGCTCCTGGGGGGTTGGACAGCAACACTGCTGACGCGGGAAATCTCCCCGCGTATGTTGCAGGAGCCGGTCGCCGCACCACCGTGGTGGTGCGGGTATCCGGTCAGGTTTACGAAAGGTATCACGGGCCTCTCATTAGCCGAAGAGGGGCTGCTCGTGAAACATATCACAAAGTCCTTGACTCTGTCTTTACCTGATCGCACACAATTTATGACCATCGCCCCCCGAATCGGACCGATGTCGCCCGTCAGCGTGACGCGCACCCCCGGTCTTGTCCGGCCCGCAGGCCGCGCGGCGCAGCGCCGAAACGTGCACATTCTTCGTATTTCACTCAGCAAGGGCGCCGTCGCAGGGGAATGTGGCGGGAGACGCGCTGGTCAGCTGACCGACCGCACGACGCGCCGAAGCGGACCGCAGCCGGGTAGCCGGGGGCCGCAGCCGGGTAGCCGAGTAGCCGCAGCCGGGTGGCCGCAGGCAAAGAAGGTAAAGGCAAGGTATAGCGCGGGCCGCCAAGCCTCAGCCGGGGCCCACGGGCCCATCAACACCCGTTTGCCTGGGCGTGTCAGCGCCCCGCGAACTCGCCGTTAGGCCCGTGACCGGCTCCGCGGGCGTGCCAGCCTCCCGCCCGCCCCGCCCGCCCCGTCCGCCACACCTATGCTGGCCTGCCCTCGCCCGCCAGGCACGACGATGGTCCATAGGTGTTGCTGGAACAACAACGATGGACCATCGTCGTGGTCAGATCGGGGGGCATAGCACCGGGGAGCCTGCTGGAGGCGGGGCGGACCTTACTTACCCGCGGCACTAGATGGGCTGCGCGTCGGGGTGCTGAGGCTGAGAAAACGGGTCAGGCCGGTCGAGGGCCCCGGTACGCCCGTCCTCGGGGCGCGTCGCGGGGCCCGGGAACGACGGATGCTCGGTCCGGGAGGGATGTTGGGGGGGGGGGGGGGGGGGGGGGGGGGGGGGGTACGGGGCGTTGTCCCGGACGTATCCGGGGAACGGGTCATACCCGGCGGGTGGCGCCCCATTGACCGGCCGCGACGGGGATGCGGCGGACGATGACCCGGCGGACGATGACCCGGCGGACGATGACCCGGCGGCCAGCGGCTGGGCGGCCGGGCGGCCGGGCGGCGGCTGGGGCGCGAGGTACCTGGCGTCCGCAGCGACCGGCGGACGGGCAGCGGACGGCCGGGGGGCGGATGACGGCCCGGAGGCGGATGACGGCCCGGTGGCCGGGGCGGGGGCGGCTTTGCGCATGCTACGGGCTCGCCAGGGGCGCAGCCGGGGCATGGTGGCGGGCAACAGGGCCAGCACCGCGACCAGGGTGGCGACGACGAACACGATCGAGGGGCTCCGCACCAGCGAAAGTGCGACCACGGTGACCGAGAACAGCGCCGCCCACAGGTACATGAGCAGCACGCTTTGCCGGTAGGAATGGCCGATGTTCAGCAGCCGGTGGTGCAGGTGCTGGCGGTCGGCCACCATGATCGGCTTGCCCGCCCGGGTGCGCCGGATAATCGCGAACATCAGGTCCGCGTACGGGATGACGAAGATCGCGGCCGGCATCAGCAGCGGGAGCAGGATCGCGAACCGGTCCAGGGCGTGCGTATGGGCGTAGTTGGTCAGCAGGGCCGGGGAGAGCGAGTTGGTGCTCGAGATCGGGCCGTAGGCGAGCAGCAGGCCGAGCAGCATGGCGCCGATGTCACCCATGAAGATCCGCGCCGGGTAGAAGTTGTGCGGCAGGAACCCCAGGCACACGCCGGCCAACAGCGCGGACGTCACCGCGGGCAGCGACTGCGACGGGGTGCCGATGGTCCAGTTCAGCGTGGCGGAATAAACCGTGAACGACACCGCGGCGACGGCCACGATGCCCGCGGCCAGCCCGTCCAGGCCGTCGATGAAGTTGATCGCGTTGATGGTGACCACGACGATCAGGATGGTCAGCGTCACGCTCAGGTCCGGTTCGAGCGGGAACTCCCCGCCGCTCGGCGTCGGCAGCCAGGGCAGCGCCTGACCGCTCCAGACCACAATGCCGCCCACCGCGACCTGGGCGGCCAGCTTGCTGATCGCACCCAGACCCCACCGGTCGTCGACGAAGCCGACCACGACCACGAACCCGCCGGCCAGCAGCAGCCCGGCCGCGGTCCTCGACCCGGCCGTGGCGAAGGGATCCTGCAGGAAGGACAGCCGGCCCGCGACCAGCAGCCCGGCGACCAGGCCGCCGTACATGGCCAGGCCGCCAAGCAGCGGCGTCGGCGTGGTGTGGGTATCCCTGGCCCGGGGCTCATGCATCGCGTGGGTAACGACCGCCACCCGCCGGACCGACGGGACCAGCAGGTACGTCACCGCGGCGGTGACCAGCAGGACCAGCGTGTACTCGCCGGCCTGGATCTGATCGGCTGTCATCAACGCCACTTTATGGCACTTGCTACCCGATGGGGGGCGGCTCACCGGCCGCGGGCTCGGTGAAACCTGGGGACCCTTGCATCGGATGGGGCGCCGCGGGCTTGAAGTCGGCGGAACCCGCGCTCTCGGCGTAATGCTCGTTGTCGGCGATAATCGACGCCACCGTGCGCAGCCGGTCCACCGAGATCGCCCCGGCCCGGAGCACCTTCGGGATGGTCCCGGTCAGGTCCAAGATGGTGGACGGGACGTTCTCGGCGCACGGTCCGCCGTCGAGGTACACAGAAACGGACTCGCCCAGCTGCTCCTGCGCCTGATCGGCCGTGATGGCCGCCGGGTGGCCGTGCCGGTTGGCGCTGGACACCGCGAGCGGCCCGGTCTGCTTCAGCACGTCGAGCGCGACCGAATGCAGCGGCATGCGCAGGGCCACCGTGCCCTTGGTGTCGCCGAGGTCCCACAGCAGCGTCGGGCTGGCCCGGAAGACCAGCGTGAGCGCGCCCGGCCAGAACTCGTCGATCAGGTCCTGCCCGAAGGCCCCCAGATCCTGGGCGAGCGCCGCCGCGGCCCGGGCGGTGCCCACGAGCACCGGCGGCGGCATGTTCCGGCCCCGGCCCTTGGCCGCGAGCATGGTGATGACCGCGGCCGGGGTGAACGCGTCCGCGCCGACGCCGTAAACCGTGTCCGTCGGCAGCACGATCAGCTCGCCCGCCCGCGCCGCCGTCACCGCCGCGTCGACCCCAGCGGTCCTGCTCTGCGCGTCCCGGCAGTCGTAACGCACGCTCATCTCTTCCTAGACCCCTTCGCCGGACCAGGCCGCGGTGACGAATCGGTCGCGGTTGGCCAGGTCCTTGTGGTTGCGTGTGTCCCGCCAGCCCGACTCCTCGGGAAACACCCAGTACACCGGCGCGCCCTGCTGGTGGCCGTGCTCGACGGCCAGCAGGCCGCCCGGACGGAGCAGCCGCCGCGCCCGGCGCTCCACGGCGCGGATCGCGGTCAGCCCGTCCGTCCCGCTCCACAGCGCCGCGGGGGGATCGTACTCGCTGACCTCGGGCTCGACAAAAGCCCCCACCGGGATGTACGGCGGGTTACTGATCACGAGGTCCACCGTACCGTCGAGCTCGGCGAGGACGTCGCTGAAATCGCCCGGGTGCAGCATGATGCGCCCGGCCGTGTAGGGAGCGCTCTCCACGTACCTGGTGATATTGCGTTCGGCCCAGGCGCGGGCGAGCGGATCGGCCTCGACCGCATGCACCCGGGCCCGGGGCACCTCCTGCCCGATGGCCAGGGCGATCGCGCCGGACCCGGTACCCAGGTCGGCCACCACCGGCTCGGCCACGTCCATGTCGCGCAGGCGGCCGATGGCCCAGCCGGTCATCACCTCGGTCTCGGGCCGGGGCACGAACACCCCTGGGCCCACATCGAGCTCGAGGTAGCGGAAGTGCGCGCGGCCGGTGATGTGCTGCAGCGGCTCGCGCGCGGCCCGCCGAGCGATATCGGCCCAGAAACGTGCGTCGAAGGCGTCGTCGGGCACCGTGTGCAGTTCGCCGCGCCTGACGTTGTGCACGCTGGCCGCGATCAGTTCGGCGTCTGCCCGCGGAGACTCCACCCCGGCCTCGGCCAGCCGCAGCGCGGCCAGCGCCACCTCGTCAAGCAGCAGGCTCATCATCGGTGGTACCCACCAGCTTAGCCGCCAGGTCCGCGGCGGCCAGCGAATCGATCACCGCATCCAGGTCGCCGTCGATGACCTGATCCAGGTTGTAGGCCTTGTAGTGCACCCGGTGGTCGGAGATGCGATTCTCCGGGAAGTTATAGGTCCTGACCCGTTCCGACCGGTCCACGGTGCGGATCTGGCTGCGCCGCTCCGCGCTCGCCTTGGCGTCGGCATCGGCCTCGGCCTGGGCGAGCAGCCGCGCGCGCAGCACCCGCAGCGCCTGCTCCTTGTTCTGCAGCTGGCTCTTCTCGTTCTGGCAGGAGACCACGATGCCGGTCGGCAGGTGAGTGATCCGCACGGCCGAGTCGGTCGTGTTCACGCTCTGCCCGCCCGGACCGGAGGACCTGAACACATCCACCTTCAGGTCGTTGTCGTTGATCTGCACCTCGACCGGCTCGGCCTCGGGCGCGACCAGCACGCCGGCCGCTGAGGTGTGGATGCGGCCCTGGGATTCGGTCACCGGCACCCGCTGCACGCGGTGCACCCCGCCCTCGTACTTCAGCCGGGACCAGGCGCCCTCGGGGCCCTTGCCCTTCACCGCGACGGTCGCGTCCTTGATCCCGCCCAGGCCGGTGACGGTGGAGTCCAGGATCTCGGTCTTCCAGCCGCGCCGTTCGGCGTAGCGCTGGTACATCCGCAGCAGGTCGCCGGCGAACAACGCGGACTCCTCGCCGCCTTCGCCCGCCTTGACCTCCAGGATGATGTCACGCTTGTCGTTCGGGTCGCGGGGCACGAGCAGCTTGCGCAGCTGGGCCTCGAGTTCCTCCCGGTGCGCGGCCATTTGCTCCGCCTCGGCCCCCCAGGAAGAGTCTTCCCTGGCCAGCTCGCGTGCCGTCTGCTCGTCGGCCAAGGTCTGCTGCCACTGGTGGTACGCGTTCACGATCGGGGTGAGCTCGGCGTAGCGGCGGCTGATCGTGCGTGCCCTGTCCTGATCGGAGTGCACGCCCGGGTCGGCGAGCGCGTGCTCAAGCTCCGCGTGCTCGCTTTCCAGGTCGGCCAGCCGGTCGAACACCTTGCTCCTTTTGCTTTCACGGGCCGGTGGGGGGTGGCCGCGACGGGCGATGGCTCGCCTGGCGGTTCGGGCGGCTACAAAGCAAGCCGCCCGAACGCCATTCGAGCCACCGTCGCGGCCACCTGCTCGCTTCGCGGCCTTAACGCCACCCGCTCACGATGCGTTTTGCGGCATTGAATCGGTTCAGCGGCGCTTGGATTCGGGCTTGGGCTCCTGCGCGGCCCTCGGCCCTGCTCGCTGCCCGGATGGGTGGGTTACTTTGCGTCGGCCTTTTCGGCCTTTTCGGGCTTTTGGCCGGTGGGGTTCTTGCCGAAGCGCTTTTCGAAGCGGGCCACGCGGCCGCCGGTGTCCAGGATCTTCTGCTTGCCCGTGTAGAACGGGTGGCATTGCGAGCAGACCTCGACGTGAATCGAGCCGCTGGGCGCGGTGCTCCGGGTGGTGAAACTGTTCCCGCAGCCACAGGTCACCGTGGTGTCGTGGTACTGGGGATGAATGTCTGCCTTCATCACAACTCCTGCCTTGAGCGGTCGCCGGGTCGCCCGCAGGCGTGAACCGGTACCGCATGGTTACGGCTTTCTAGTGTGCCAGACGGTGGAACCAGTTTCGCTGGTCTGGCATTCCCGCTGTTTGTCGGGGTCCAGCGGGGTTTTTCGAAACCGGGCTTTCTTGGCCTTGGGTGGCGCGGAAAGCCCGGTTTCGTTCGTCATCGATCGTTAGATGAACCCAGGGTGGTTTTCTGGACCTGGAGCAGGAACTCGGCGTTGCTCTTGGTCTTGCGCATCTGCTCCATGAGCAGCTCAAGCGCCTGCTGCGGCTCGAGCGCGTGCAGCACCCGGCGCAGCTGCCAGACGATCTTGAGCTCATCCGGCGAGAGCAGGATCTCTTCCTTACGGGTGCTCGACGCGTCCACGTCGACCGCCGGGAAGAGCCGCTTCTCCGCGAGTTCGCGGCGCAGCCGCAGCTCCATGTTGCCGGTGCCCTTGAACTCCTCGAAGATGACCTCGTCCATCCGGGAACCGGTCTCGACCAGGGCGGCCGCCAGAATGGTCAGCGAGCCGCCGTTCTCGATGTTGCGCGCCGCGCCGAAGAACCGCTTCGGCGGGTACAGCGCGGTCGAGTCGACACCACCGGACAGGATCCGGCCGCTGGCGGGGGCCGAGTTGTTGTAGGCACGCCCCAGCCGGGTGATGTTGTCGAGCAGGATGACCACATCGTGGCCCATCTCCACCAGCCGCTTCGCACGCTCGATCGCCAGCTCGGCCACGGTGGTGTGGTCGTCGGCCGGGTGGTCGAACGTGGAGTGGATGACCTCGCCCTTCACCGTCCGCTGCATGTCGGTGACCTCTTCTGGCCGCTCGTCGACGAGGACGACCATGAGGTGGCACTCCGGGTTGTTCTTGGTGATCGCGTTGGCGATCGCCTGCAAGATCATCGTCTTGCCCGCCTTCGGCGGCGACACGATCAAGCCGCGCTGGCCCTTGCCGATCGGGCAGATCAGGTCGATGATCCGGGTGGTCATGTTGCCCGCGTCGGTTTCCAGCCGGAGCCTGTCCTGCGGGTAAAGCGGCACCAGCTTGGAGAACTCCGGCCGGCCGATGGACTTCTCCGGGTCGAGCCCGTTGACCTTGTCCAGCCGGACCAGCGCGTTGAACTTCTCCCTGCGCTCTCCGTCGCGCGGCTGCCTGACCGCACCCTCGATGACATCGCCCTTGCGCAGGCCGTTCTTGCGCACCTGGGACAGCGACACGTAGACGTCGTTCGACCCGGGCAGGTAGCCGGTGGTGCGCACGAAGGCGTACCCCTGAGCCTCGAGCACATCGAGGATGCCGGCGATCGGGATGAGAACGTCGTCCTCGCTGATCACCATCTCCGGCTCGGCCTGGCGGTCGCGCCGCCGGTTCCTGTTGCGGAACCGGTCCCGGCTGCGGCCGCCGCGGCCGCTGTCGTCGTACTGGTCGCTCGGACCGCGGTTGTCGTTAGGCCCGCGGCTGGCCGCCATCGGCTCGCGACGATCGCCGCCCTGGTCACGGCCGCCGTGATCACGACCGCCGTCCCGGCCGTTCTGCTCCCGGCCGCCGTTGTCCCGGCCACCCTGGTCGCGCGAGCCCTGGTCACGGGAGCCTTGTTCGCGACCTCCGTTGTCACGGCCGCCGTTGTCCCGGCTGCCCTGGTCCCGGCTGCCCTGGTCCCGGCTGCCCTGGTCCCGGCTGCCCTGGTCGCGGGCGCCCTGGTCGCGGGCGCCCTGGTCGCGGGCGCCCTGGTCGCGGGCGCCCTGGTCGCGGGCGCCCTGGTCGCGGGCGCCCTGGTCGCGGGCGCCCTGGTCGCGGCCGGACTGCTCCCGGCTGCGCAGGGGCTGCTCGTCGCGGCGGCTATTCCGGCGGCGACGGTCACCGCGCTGCGCTTCACCTGAGCCGAACTCGCCCGGCTGCGTGTCGACCTGCGGCGGCGCGGTGGCCTGCTGAGTCTCAGCCTCCGGCTGAGTCCCAGCCTCCGTAGCCTGGGCCGGGGCCGGCTGAGCTGGGGCCTGCTGAGCTGGGGCACGCCGCGATGAAGCTGTCCGGGTCCGGCCGTTGGCTCGCTCGGGCACGGGCTCGGCGTCGAAGCTGAGCTGCTGCCCGGCGTCGGTGCCGATACCGCCGCGCGCGGAGTCCCCTAGGCCGGAACTTGCGTCCGCTCCGATACCGGCTGGCGGTTGCATGTCTGATTCCATAGCGCCCTGCTTTCGCGGGCGGGTCGAGTCAGCTCCCGCGGACCCGACGCGCTTGTCTGAGGCTTGCTTAGCGGCACTGGTCTCCTGCCGCGGTCCTCCGCCCTGCCGCGCCTCGATCGCCTCGACAAGCTGCCCCTTGCGCATCCGTCCCGCGCCTGGTATGCCCATCGTCTGCGCGATCCGCTGCAGCTCGGGCATGAGCAGCGAGGAAAGGCCAGCGCCACTGCGACTACGCGACTTGGACGCCGGTACCACCGCTGCTGGTGACCCCACGTCGCCCGCCGATGGTCCGCCGGCGGCCGGGGAAGGCGCCGAGGTACCGACGGGGGCGTCCTCAGACGCGTTGGACGCGCCGTTGAGGAGTTCGGTTGTGTCGCTCACTAATGGTCCTTCCATGATTTTCGGCCGCCTGGGTGAACCCGCTAGGCCCGTCGACCCGGTACAGCGGCCCCCGTTGGGGCCAGAGTTGATTCGCGCTGCTCTGATAGCCGCCGAATATCCACGATTCCCGCAACGCTTTGCGTTCCTCCGTGCGTCGCTATGTATCCGCAAGCCTGGGAAATGAGTCGGAGAGCGCCTGGGCGGCTGTACCGCTCACCCACGTCCCCAGGTCGCGCGCTCGCTCCAGGCTGGTCGCACTCCTCAGCTGGGAAGAGAACGAAACATCCTGTGCCAAAGACCTTGGGTACGGCAACGATACCGTTCCAAAGGAGTTTGCCGACGAGCGCCCGGTTTGCCGACGAGCGCCCAATGCAGAGGGGGGCACCCGGTGCGCCACTAATCCTAACACCAACAGGACTCAAGGCATTCCCTCGCAGCCAACCGTGTCGCAGGAGGCGACGCACGGACCCATAGTGGGCCGCCAGCGGGATCAGGCATCCGACGTACTCAGTTTCAGGAGTGATGACGTGACCTGGTGCTGACGTCGTACGCCCAGCCGGACGGATGAGCCGCGCTCTCCCGCGTCATCAGTCCGGTAAAGGCTCTGGCCGCAGGACTCGCGCACCATGCCGCTCGACCTCTAGCGAGCTTATGTGCCATGCAGTACCCGTTTCTCTCACGATTGAACCCAGCTTGTCCAGGTGACAGTGATAAGGCGAGCCCTCGCCGGCGGCTAGTAGCGCTAGCACCGAGGGGCCCGCACCGGACACCACCGCGGCGATGCCCTCACCCCGCAGCCTGCGGACCAGCCCATCCGTCTCCGGCATCGCCGCCGACCGGTAATCCTGATGCAGCCAGTCCTGCGTCGCGTCGAACAACACGCCCGCGACCAGCGGGTCCAGACCCGGCGAGGTGACCGCGAGCCGCTGCGTGACCGCGAGCCGCTGCGTGAGCGCGGCGATCAGCAGGGCGCTGCGCCCCGCGTTGGCCACCGCATCCCGGTGCGACACCAGATCGGGCAGCAGCCCCCTGGCCACGTCGGTGCGTACCGGGGCGGGCGCCACGCAGACGACGGGCGTGATCGAGGGCAGCGGATCAAGGCGCACCATGTGCGGGCCGTCGGACGTCATCCACGCGATCGTCAGCCCGCCGCCCAGGCACGCCGCCACGTTGTCCGGATGCCCTTCGAGGCTGGTGGCGAGCTTGAGCACAGCGCCGTCCGGCAGTGCGCCCTGGCCGGCTCCGGCCAGGGCGCGGGCGGCGAGGATACCGGCGACGATCGCGGCGGCCGAGGAGCCGAGCCCCCGGCCGTGCGGGATCCGGTTCACGCAGCGAAGGCCGAGGCCCGGCGGCTGGCCCCCGATGATGGCGAACGCCGCCCGCATCGCCCGCACGACGAGATGCTCCTCGCCGGCGTCCGCCAAGGCCGCGCCCTCGCCGGAAATTTCGACGGAAAGCCCGGACTCGCTGATCCACGCGTCCACCTCGTCGTGCAAGGTCAGTGCGAGCCCGAGCGCGTCGAAGCCCGGGCCGAGGTTGGCACTGGTCGCGGGCACCCGCACCCGCACCACGTCTGGCACCCAGGCCATGTCACTCCTCATTCAGACTCGCCGGAAAGGGCTTCCACGGCCAATAGCAGCCACAACGATGGACCATTGGTGTCGTTACAGCAACGACGATGGACCATTGATGTGGTCACCGCTAGCGGTCAAGGAGCCCGGGGGGGTTGGGTGGGGTGCGGGGGCTGGGTGGGACATGAGGTTAGGCCAGGTTTAGGGCGGCGGCGGCGGCGGTAGCGTCGGCGGGGATGGTGGCCGGGGCCGGGGCGCCGGACAGGGCCCAGTCCGGGTCCTTCAGGCCGTTTCCGGTAATGGTGCAGACCACTCGGGCACCCGGAGCGATCTGGCCGCTGGCGCAGGCGCGCAGCAGGCCGGCCACGCTGGCCGCGGAGGCAAGCTCACCGAACACGGCTTCTGAGGTGGCGATCAGCCGGTAAGCGGCCAGGATCTCGCGATCGGTCACCGACTCGATCACGCCGCCTGACTCGTCGCGGGCGGCCTCGGCCAGCAGCCAGGAGGCCGGGTTGCCGATCCTGATCGCGGTCGCGATCGTCTGCGGCTGCAGCACGGGCCTGCCGGTCACGATCGGCGCCGCCCCGCTGGCCTGGAACCCGAACATCCGAGGCGCGTGGGTGGCCAGGCCCGCCCCTTTGTATTCGTTGTAACCCATCCAGTACGCAGCGATGTTCCCCGCGTTCCCGACCGGGAGGCAGTGCACCTCAGGCGCGTCGCCGAGCTCGTCCACGATCTCGAACGCCGCCGTCTTCTGGCCCTGCAGCCGGTCCGGGTTCACCGAGTTGACCAGCGCCACCGGATATTCGGCGGCCAGCTTCCTGGCCAGCTCCAGGCAGTCGTCGAACGAACCGTCCACCTGAAGCAGCCGGGCCCCGTGCACCAGCGCCTGGGCCAGCTTGCCGATGGCGATCTTGCCGCGCGGCACGAGGACCGCGCAGGTGATCCCGGCCCGGGCCGCGTAGGCGGCGGCGCTGGCGCTGGTGTTGCCGGTGGACGCGCAGATCACCGCCTTGGCGCCGGCGGCCACCGCCATGCTGATCGCGACCGTCATCCCCCGGTCCTTGAACGACCCGGTGGGATTGGCACCCTCTACTTTCAGGTACACCTCGCAGCCGGTGCGGGCGGACAGCACGGGCGCGGGGAGCAGCGGGGTGCCGCCCTCACGCAGGCTGACCACCGGCGTGGCGTCGGTGACCGGTAGCCAGTCCCGGTATTCGGCGATCACCCCGCGCCACTGAGCGGTGGCTCGTGCCGCCAGCCGATGTGGTTCGGCTACGTGGCTCATTCTTCCTCCCCTTCGACACGCATGACGCTGGCTACCGCGCGGACGACAGGCAGCGCCTCGAGTTCGCGGACGGTCGCGGCCAGCGCCGCGTCCCTGGCGGTATGCGTCACGATCACGAGCTGTGCTTCGGTGCCCCGGCTGGCCTGGCGGACCGCCTCGATCGAGACGTCGTGCCGGGCGAACGCCTCGGCCACCGGAGCCAGCACCCCGGGCTTGTCGTCCACGTCCAGCGAGACGTGGTAGCGGGTGATGGTCTCGCCCATCGGCATGACCGGCAGGCCGGCGTAGGTGGAGGCGTCCGGGCCGCGCGTCCCGGCCAGCCGGTTCCTGGCCACCGCGACGAGGTCGCCGAGTACGGCGCTCGCGGTCGGGGTGCCGCCCGCGCCCGCGCCGTAGAACATCAGGCGGCCCGCCGACTTCGCCTCGACGAACACCGCGTTGTACGCCTCGCTGACCGAGGCGAGCGGATGCGAGCGCAAGATCATCGCGGGATGGACCCGGACCGAGACCCTGCCGTCACAGCACTCACAGATGGCGAGCAGCTTCACCACCCGGCCCAGCGCCCGGGCGCTGGCGATGTCGGCCGACGTGACCTCGGTGATGCCCTCGCGGTGCACGTCCGATGCCGTCACCGGGGTGTGGAAGGCCAGGCTGGCCAGGATGGCCGCCTTCGCGGCCGCGTCGAACCCCTCCACGTCCGCGGTCGGGTCGGCCTCGGCGTACCCAAGCGCCTGCGCCTCCTCCAGCGACTCGGCGAAGCCCGCGCCGGAGGAATCCATCCGGTCCAGGATGTAGTTAGTCGTGCCGTTGACGATGCCGAGCACGCGGCGGACGGTGTCCCCGGCCAGCGACTCGCGCAGCGGCCGCAGCAGCGGGATGGCGCCGGCCACCGAGGCCTCGTAGTACAGGTCGGCGCCGTACTCACGGGCCGCACCGTAGATCTCCGCACCGTTCTCGGCCAGCAGGGCCTTGTTCGCGGTGACCACCGGCTTGCCGGCCTTCAGCGCGGCGAGCATCAGCGACCTGGCCGGCTCGATGCCGCCGATCACTTCCACCACGATGTCCACGTCCGGCCGGGCGACCAGCGCGTCCGCGTCCGCGGTGAGCAACGCCCGGTCGATCCCCCCAGGCCGCCGGTGGCCGACCCGGCGGACCGCGATCCCGGCCAGTTCCAGCCGCGCGCCGATGCGCAGGGCGAGGTCGTCGGCTTGTTCGGTGAGCAGCCGGGCCACCTGAGAGCCCACCGAGCCGCAGCCGAGCAGGGCGACCTTCAGGGTAGGGAGAGTCTGGTTCATCAGGATCGCGGCGCGGAAACCCCGGCTTTCGGGCCGGAAAAGACGCGCCGCTTCACCTCCCCCGGAATGTCAGTGGGTTTCGATATATTGTTTGAATGTCCCGTTACCGCCTTACGCCTACGGCCGCCCAGGAAGCAGTGTTGCGAAACCATTGCGCCCATGCCCGGCTGGTGTGGAATCTGGCGGTGGAGCAACAGTCGCACTGGCGACCTGGCAGGAAGAGCGCGCCCGGCTACCTGGCACAGTGCAGGCAACTCACCCAGGCTCGCGCAGAGTATACGTGGCTGAGAGAAGGCGCCCAGATGGTCCAGCAACAGGCGCTTCGGGACTTCGCCCAGGCAACGGCGAATTTCTTCGCGGGCACCCACGAGCGCCCGTCGTGGCGGAAAGCTGGGCGCGACGAGGGATTCCGTATCGTCACCGTCAAACCCGAGCATGTGCACCAGGTCAGCCACAACACCGGCGAGGTCTGGATCCCCAAGGTCGGCTGGGTTCGCTTCCGCTGGTCCCGCGCGGTTCCAGCGGCGAAATCCTACCGGGTTACTCGGGACTGTGCGGGACGGTGGCACATCGCGTTCGCCGCAATCCCTGAACCTATCCCCGCACCGGGCACGGGCGAGGAAGTCGGTGTCGACCGGGGCGTCGTCGTCACCGCAGCGCTGTCCACAGGCGAGATGCTGATCATGCCCAGGCTCAGCCCCGCGCGTCAGCGCAGGCTTTCCCGCCTTCAGCGCAAGCTTGCGCGGGCAAAGCGCGGGTCGAACCACCGCGCCCGGGTGAAGGAGGCCATCGCCCGGCTCAAGGTACGCGAGACAGACGCTCGGAAGGACTGGGTCGAGAAGACCTCCACGGATCTGGTACGCCGGTTCGACGTGATCCGCGTCGAGAATCTGGACATAAAGGGCATGACCCGCTCCGCCAAGGGCAGCTTCAGTTCGCCGGGCCGGAATGTACGGCAGAAAGCCGGGCTCAACCGCGAGATCATGCGATCCGGCTGGGGGCTGCTGGTGCGCCGCCTTACGGATAAGGCCCCCGGCCGGGTGGAGAAGATAAATCCCGCGTTCACGAGCCAGCGCTGCTCGACGTGCGGGCATATCGCAGCGGGCAGTCGCGAGAGCCAAGCCCTGTTTTGCTGCGTGGCCTGCGGATACGCTTGCAACGCTGATGTCAACGCGGCACGGAACATCACGGCGGGGCACCCCACCCGCCTCCCCATCCCCCTTCACTCGCGGGGAGGCCTCCGGGATACCGGGCCTGCGAACCGCGAACCTCAACTGCTTGCCTCCTGACCGGAAGTGAGCGGATGGAATCCCCGCCTTCCGGGACGGGGAGGATGTCAACCCACATCCAGGCTGAGCAGGTCATCCAGGCTTTCGCGGCGGACGATGGTCCGCGCCGTGCCCGCGTTGACCGCGACCACCGCAGGACGCGATACGTGATTGTAGTTGCTGGCCAGGGACCGGCAATAGGCCCCGGTGGCCGGCACGGCCAGCAGGTCGCCGGGAGCCAGATCGGACGGCAGGTACGCGTGCCGCACCACGATGTCGCCGCTTTCGCAGTGCCGGCCCACCACCCTGGACAGCATCGGCGGCGCCGATGAGGCGCGCGAGGCCAGCGCGCACTCGTAGCTGGCGTCGTACAGCGCGGTCCTGATGTTGTCGCTCATCCCGCCGTCCACGCTGACGTAGGTCCGGATTCCGTCCACGTCCTTGATCGTGCCCACCGTGTACAGCGACACCGTAGACGGCCCGACGATCGAGCGGCCGGGCTCGACGGTCAGCCGCGGCCGGGTCAGCCCGGCGGCCCGGCACTGACCGTCCACGATGCCGCGCAGGCTCTGCGCGATCTCCTTGACCTCCGGGGCATCGTCTTCCTCGGTGTAGGCGATGCCGAACCCGCCCCCGAGGTCGAGCTCCTCGATCTCGATGCCGTGCTCGTCACGGATCCTGACCGCCAGCTCGAGGACGCGATGCGCCGCTATCTCGAAGCCGGCCGTGTCGAAGATCTGCGAGCCGATGTGCGAGTGCAGCCCGGCAAAGGACACGCCGGGACAGCCGAGCACCCGGCGGACCGCCTCGTCCGCGGCCCCCGAGGCCAGCGAGAAGCCGAACTTCTGGTCGTCATGAGCGGTGGCCATGAACTCGTGCGTGTGCGCCTCCACCCCGGTGGTGACCCGGACCAGCACGTTGGGCCGGGCCACGGGTTCGGCTGGCAGCGGGCAGGCCGAGCCGGTCAGGTAGCCGAGCCGCGCGATCTCCTCGAACGAATCAGCGACAATATGACCCACCCCGGCGCGGACCGCCCGGGACAGCTCCTCCAGCGACTTGTTGTTGCCGTGCAGCGTGATCTGCTCGGGCGGCACGGCGGCCGACAGCGCGACCTCGAGCTCACCGCCGGTGCAGACGTCCACGCCCAGCCCTTCGGCGCTCACCCAGCGCAGCATCGCCCGGGAACAGAAGGCCTTGGCCGCGTAGAACACCCGGCCGTCCGGGCCGAACGCCGCCAGGTAATCCCGGCACCTGGAGCGCACGTCCTCCTCGTCGCACACGTACAGCGGCGTGCCGAATTCGGCCGCCAGTTCCCGCACGTCCACCCCGGCGAGCGTCAGCACGCCACCGGACCGCCGGGCGTGTCGCGGCCAGATGCCCGCCTGCAGCTCGTTCAGGTCCGCGGGCGGGGCGGGCGGATGGTCGGCGGGCAGCACGTCGCCATGGCGTGGCCCAGCCGGGTGCGCGACACGGCTCATGCGGTTCCCCCTTCGTGCGCGGGCGAGCAGCCTACAGGCGGCCGGGCGCGCTGATCCCGAGCAGCCCGAGCCCGGCGGCCAGGGCGGTCCGGGCCGCGTCCGCCAGCCACAGCCTCTCGCTGCTGATGCTGGATATGGTGCTGAAGCCGGTGGTGTCCATGGTGTCAATCGTGCCCGCAGCCAGCTCCTCCAGGTACCTGGCGAACTCGTCAGGCCGACCGCGGCGCGCGGCCATGGCCACCCGTTCGGGCAGCCAGGACAATGCGTCGAGCAGCGCCAGCTCGCCAGGTTCGGCGAGCAGGCGCGGCCGGAACCCGGCTGGCTTGGTCCCCAGCACGGCGGCCCAGCGCAGCACGGCGGCGGCGGCGGCATGCGCGTACCGAACAGCATAAGCGGGATTGGCCAGCACGTGCCGCGCGATAACCGCAGCCCGCGGCCAGCTCGCCGCCCCGGCGGGCGGCATCCGGGCCAGCGCGAACCGCACCGCGTCGACCCCGGCGTACTCGATCGCGACCGCGACGGGATTGAGCTGGGGACCGGCGGCGGGAGCGGGACTTGGCTGGGGAACCACGGATCGTTCGGCGGCAAAAGAGACGGTCGCGCCCGCGGTAGCGGCGAGACGGGCGGTCAGCTCGGCGGCGAGGGTCGCGCGGGCCTGTGGCCAACCAGGGGCGGCGGCCAGGTCGGCGGGCGGCGGGGCCAGGATGGCGCGGCCGCGCAGTGCGTCGCTGGCGGCGCAGGCCGGTCCGGCGCGGGCGATCCGCACCGCGAGGCTGGCCAGGGCGTCATGGCTGACGGTGACGGTCAGGTAACCCGAGCCGGCGGGTTCCGCTATCCAGGTTTCTTCGCTGAGCTGTACCGCAAGTTCGGCCGCTACCTGACGCGGGTCCTGGCCGGGGCGGGCCAGGCGGAACGGCAGGCTAGAGGCGTATGCTCCGGGCCCCGGGCCGGGGCGGAGCAGCGGATCGGCACCGTCGAGACCGGCCGCGGACCCCAGGACCGCCAGGGCTCGCCGCAGCTCGGCGGTGATCACTTAGCTAGGGCCCTGGGGTCCGGCTAGTTCGCGGACGATGCGGATCATCTCGTTCGGGTCGAAGGGCTTGGTCAGATAGGCGTCGGCGCCGACCCGGCTACCCCTGGCCTTATCGTCTTCCTGGGCGCGCGCGGTGATCAGCAACACCTTGATGTGGGCCGTCTGCGGGGACTGGCGGAGCTGGACCGCGGTCTCCCAGCCGTCGAGCCGTGGCATCATCACGTCCAGCGTGATGACATCCGGCGCGATCTCCGCCACCTTATCCAGGCAATCCTGGCCGTCCACGGCCATCGACACGTCAAACCCCTCAAGGGAGAGGTTGACCGCGATCAACCGCCTGATCACCTCGTCGTCGTCGACGACGAGCACCCGGCATCCCAGTCCCTGCGTCACGAGCGTGAGGGTAGCCTCCCGGCGCCCCTGCTCGGGCCGCACGCGGCCGTGGTGTGTCCGCGTGTCCGCGTGTCCGTGGCTAAGTGTCCGCGGGGGGCTCGCGGCTGATACCCTTTCCCACGTCGCGCAGCCCCCATAGCTCAGGGGATAGAGCATCGGCCTCCGGAGCCGTGTGCGCAGGTTCGAATCCTGCTGGGGGCGCTTCTTCGAAAACCTCATTGATCGACTGCGGTGGAGTTACCTGGCTGTGACCTGCGGAAGCGCTACGAAGATCAAAGTAACGCGCCCCATACGCGTCCCCAAAACGCCTCCAGCACAGCAATCCGCAGGTCGGGGCCACCGGAACGATACGGTTTCCAGACCGTGTGCGCCGCAACTGCCGCCACGCAACCGTAGCCGACTGTCGGCTCAAGCGGAATCAGCCCGTACAGCCAGGTCTGCGAACTGCTGGATACGTCGTGCAATACCCAGCCGATGGCGAAGGCGACCAGCGCTGCGCCGCGCCGGCCCGCCTGCCCTGGCACCGAAGCAAGGTCGCACTGATCGCCGGGGCCCCCTGACATCCGAAGCCAAGCCCGACCTGGCGGCTTATGCAAGCCCTTGCGAAGGTGGACCGGATCTGCGAGGTCAAGAAGCGGAGGAGACAAGGTCTACATCCCTGGCAATCAGCTAGAAGACGTCAGGGCGGTACGGCGATCTCCGGGGTCTGGCGATCTACGACGCCATGTTCGGCAAGGCGGCGACGCAGTTCGCCGACCACATAGCCGAGCCGCGTGACAGCGAGTACCCTAAGTACGCACCTCGCAACTCAGTTGCTAAACTAGACCCATGAAGCGTGAGTTCTCGGAGTGGCCGTGTTCCCTGGCTCGTGCCGTCGATGTCTTCGGTGATTCCTGGACGCTGCTCATCGTCCGCGACGCACTGCAGGGACTAACGCGCTTCGACGAGTTCCAGCGGTCCCTGCACGTCGCCCGCAACACGCTGTCCGACCGGCTCGGCAAGCTCGTGGACGTGGGGGTCATGACCAAGCGGTTCTACCAGGACAATCCCCCCCGCTATGAGTACCTGCTCACCGAAATGGGCCGCGACTTCTTCCCGGTACTCGCGACCATGCTCGCCTGGGGAGACAAATGGCTCGACGACGGAGGCGGCGCACCCGTCACCTTGCATCACCACACGCCCGGGCACAAGATTGCCAGCCAGGTCATCTGCGTCGAGTGCGGCGAGCCCGTCGAGCATGCCGACATTCAGTTCTGCGTAGGTCCGGGGTATCCGGACGATGTCCGCCCTGAGCTCGACATCCGCGGTCGGCTAGCACCGGCTCCCGTTCAGGCTGCCGGCCGTCCCGAGCGCGACACTAAAGCCGCAGCCGCGGAGGCACCGAGGGGCTCGGCGCGGCGAGGTTTGGACGTAACGAAGCGTGATAATACGGATACGACGGCGAGTGGTGACGGGGTGAACCCCGGCAAGCGGGCTACCGCGAAGCGGACGCGCCCAGCCCACCCTAGCAGCCGCGCCAGCTGAACCCGCAGCCTCTCCGGCAGCCGCGATTGATGACCTAGGAGCCTGCTTCCGCTCTGAGGAAAGCTAGGCCGCACCGATGCCGGTCCTTCCGTCCGCGCCGCCTCGGTGCCCCAACCGTCGTGACAAGACTCCGTTCAAGTGGTTACCCGCATCGGTGTCTGCCGTTCAAAAGTGGATCTTTTTTTACAACTAAGTCTTGTATCGATACTCGATCTGTGATCTATTGACACTGCACAACGTGATCCGGATCACCCGATACCTCGGCCAAGACCCAGTGCGTCAGCACCCTGACGTAGCACAGGAGCCGTGGCTCGGCGTAGGTAGGGGTCTCCCGAAGAGGGCCCCCGAGAAGACATCGGCCCGCTACCACAAGCGGGCGCCCGCGGCTTCGAGCGCCTTGCCAAGAACGTCACTATCTCAACGGACGCAATACGGACATGTGAGGAACTGAAATGCCCCTCTGGAAGATCCATCACCCGGTCGGCGCCTACACGCCCGAGGACAAGAAGGAGTTCGCCGAGGCGATCACGCGGGTCTACGACGCAGTTCCGATCCCCAGGTTCTACGTCGTCATCATCTTCGAAGAGACCGCGGCCGACTCGTTCTACGTGGGAGGCGAGTCCCATGACAGGTTCGTCCGGCTCCAGATCGACCAGATGGCGCGGACCCTGCCCGGTCCGGTCATCCGGGAATGGTGGGTCCGGAACCTCGACCAGGTGATCGCGCCCTGGGTCGGGGACCGCGGCTACGACTGGGAGTTCACCATCACCGAGCCGCCGGCTGACCTGTGGTCGCTGCAGGGCGAGATCCCGCCGCCATTCGAGTCCGCGGCCGAGAAGCGCTGGGTCCGGGAGAACAAGGCGACTCCCTACACCCAGGCGGAGAAGCTCCCCGTCAAACTGGCCCTCGCCCCGGGCACGACAGGGGAGTGAGCTCCGGCTCGATCGACAATGACGAGCCCTGGCCGGGCCCACCCATGGTGCTGGCCGGGGCCGTCATCGAGCCGCCTCAGCAGTGGCCTCCTCGCCCGCACGCCGCTTCGGCAAGTCTGACCACGTACGGCGTTACCTCGGGAATGTGAGCATCATGAGCCATAGGACTATCGACCCAGCGACCGGCGAGACGGCCCGGACGTTCGGGGACATCTCTGCCGCCGATCTCGATAATGCCCTGGAGGTCGCCCGATCTCCCGAGACCACCCTGGGGCCGGTGTCGTCCGAGAAGGCGCTGGACCCGAGATTCCCCTCGGCGGCATCAAGAACTCTGGATTCGGACGCGAGCTCCGAGCTCGGGTTCGGCGAGTTCGTGAACCGCAAGCTGGTCAACGCCGCTCCCACCGGTTCGCCACCGTGGGGCCCGGTGCCCGTCCCATGAGTGTCGTGATCACGGTGGCGCCCACCGGACCGATCGCGTCCAAGGCGGACAACCCGGCGTTGCCGACGCAGCCCGATGAGATCGCCGAGGCAGTCCATCAGGCATACCTCGCCGGCGCCGCCGTGGCCCACATCCATCTGCGTGACTCCCGCGACCGGCCCACGGCAGACCTGACGACCGCGCGGCGGACAATGGACCTGATCGCGGAGCGGTGTCCCATCCTCATCCAGATGTCCACCGGCGTCGGGCTCTCGGTCCCGTTCGCCGAACGCGAGGCGCTCGTCGAGCTACGGCCCCGCATGGCGACCCTCAATCCCTGCACGATGACCTTTGGTTCAGGTGAATTCCGCAATCCACCGTCCGATGTGGTGCGCCTGGCGCGGCGCATGGCCGAACTCGGGGTCAAGCCGGAGCTGGAGATCTATGACACAGGCCATCTCGACGCCTGCCTGCGGCTGCGTGACGCCGGGCACCTCAGCGACTGGCCCCTCCAGTTCTCGATCGTGCTCGGGGTCAAGGGTGGGATGGCGGCAACCGCGGACAACCTGATCGCCATGGTGCGCCGCCTCCCGGCGGACTGTGTCTGGCAGGTGATCGCCATCGGCCGGGCCAACCTGGAGTTGATCGCCATCGGCCTCGCCCTGGGAGGCAACGCGCGCGCCGGACTTGAAGACACCCTTTATCTCCGCAAGGGCGAGCAAAGCCCCGGCAACCTGCCGCTGGTTCAGCGTGCCGTGGCTCTCGCGGCCGCCTTGGATCGCCCAGCCGCCTCAGTTGACGAGACTGCCGCCCTCCTTCGCCTGCCGCCCCGCTAGCAGCACACGGGCCGCGAAAACCATCGAGCATTGGAAGATCGCCGTGTCGAACACTTCAGAACTGCCAGTCCCGGCAGCCGCCGACAGCCCAACGCTGACCACGGTCATGGACGGAACAGTCGCCGTCCTGTCCATGGGACTGGCCCCCTACAACCTGATGGATCGCGCCCTGAACCGCGAGCTCATCAGGGGACTCGAATGGGCCCAGCGGGAAAACGCGCGAGCCGTCATCCTGCGCAGCTCCCTCCGGCACTTCTCAGCCGGAGCTGACCTCGACGCAATGATCGCCGATGCGGACCAAGCCGACGTCCTGGACTGGGGCTTTACCGAGACGCTGCGAGCCTTCAATGAGCACCCCGCCCCCATAATCGCCAGCATCCAGGGAGTCTGCGTCGGCGGCGGCTTCGAGCTCGCGCTGGCGTGTGACCTCATCGTCGCGTCTGAGTCGGCCAAGATCGGCTCAGTCGAGGTCACAGTGGGCCTCCACCCCCTGATGGGCGCGGTGCAACGGCTCACGCAGCGGGCCGGCGCGGCCAGGGCCAAAGAAATGGCGTTGCTCGGCCGACGCTACCCGGCCTCCACCCTCGAACGCTGGAACATCATCAACTGGGTCGTCGCCGATGAGCAGCTCGAAAGGGCCACGATGGTTCTCGCCCAAGAGCTCGCCCACGGACCATCGATCACGCACGCTGCCACCAAGCGCCTGGTCTCCGTCACGGTCAACGAGGGGATCGCGGCCGCCGATGAGGCCATGGCGGAGATTCAGCGGCCAATCATCCGTTCTGCCGACTTCCGCGCCGCCGTCAGGTCGTATCGCGAGCACGGCATCGGCATGGCCGAGTTCGAGGGTAGGTGAACGGCGTGCCACTTCCGCTCGAAGGCATCCGCGTCGTTGATTTCTCCCGCGTGCTCGCCGGCCCACACTGCGCCAAGACGCTGCTCGACCTCGGTGCCGAAGTCATCAAGCTCGAGCCTCCGGGTGGCGACCTGTCCCGGAAGGCGTTCCCCGGCCACGGCGAGATCTCGGGCTACTACTCCCAGCAGAACGCAGGAAAGCGCAACCTGAGCATCGACCTCAACGTGCCGGGCGCCCGCGATGCTGCTCTTCGTCTCTGCGACACCGCCGACGTGATCGTGGAGAACTTCAGGCCCGGTGCCCTCGCCGCGTTCGGGCTGGATTACGAGTCTGTCTCCGCCCGTAACCCCGGTGTCGTCTACGCCTCGATCAGCGGCTACGGCCAGCACGGTCCGTTTCGCTCACGCATGGCTTATGCGCCGACGATCCAGGCTGAGACGGGAATTACCGCTACCACGGCTGATCATTTCGAGCGGACGGACAGGTTGCGCAGCGACTCCCTCTCCCATGCCGACGTGTACTCAGGCCTGCACGCCGCCATCGCCATCCTGGCTTGCCTCACCGAGCGTGAGCGCACCGGCCGGGGCCAGTACATCGACGTGGCCATGGCAGCCGTGATGATCTCCGTTAACGAGCGTGTGCACGTCGACCTTTCAGATTCCGAGCTCGGCGCCGAGCGGCCGATCCTCGGTGCGACTGACGGCCCGTTCTTCACCGGGCCTCGCGGTGAACGATTCGCGAGTCCCATGAGTCTCGTCGGCAGCATGTCCTTTCCCTTCTACCTGGCAGCTATGCGCCGGCCAGATCTCGGCAAGGATCCGCGATTCCTGACACCTGAGCTGCGCCTTCGCAACCTGGAGGCACTGCACCGCATCATCCAGGATTGGATCTGGACCTTTAGCGATATGGAGTCACTCGACGCCCAGCTGGACGAGGCCAAGATCGCTACCGGACAGGTCCGCAGCGTCAAGGAGTTCGCGGACAGCCAGTGGGCAAGGCAGTGGCATGCGGTACGGACCGTGCCCGACCGGTCGGGCGGCGAGATCAAGATCCCCGGCCGCCCGTGGCACTTCGCGGACCAGCCCACGGCCGACGAAGGTCAGCTGGCGGCCCGGCAGGGCGAACACAACGCCGAGATACTCAAAGAACTCGGGTTCAGCGCCTCCCAGATCGAGGCGTTCGGAGCCTCCGGAGCGCTGGTCCAGCCGAGCAGGAAGGATACACCCAGCTCGTCCCCAGCTCCTGCCCTGGCGCCTGCCGCCAGCGCCGAGGCTGCGGTGCTCGGCGATCAGTTGATCCGCAGCCCCTGCAAGCTGGACGCTCCCGCGGGATAGCACGACCAGGTAGTCGGCGACTCGCTCCAGTTCGGCGATAACATGCGACGAGTAGACCACCGACATGCCCTGCTCGCAGACGGTAGTCATGAGCGCAGCCATGAAGTCGTGACGGGCAAGTGGGTCGAGGCGCGCCATGGGCTCGTCTAGCAGGAGCGGGCCGGGATGCCGCCCGAGGGCAACGGTTAGAGCCAGCTGAGCCTGCTGACCGCCGGAGAACTTGCCCGCTCTGCGGCGCAAGGGGATGCCTAGCTCCGGTAGCCGGGTTTCGGCAAGGTGCTGATCCCATTGGCCGTTAATGTCGCGGGCCACGCGAAGACAGTCACGGACCTTAAGGGTTTTTGTACAGTGGCGCGTCCTGCGCTACCAAGGCGACCAGGTCCCGTGCCGCCTGCGAGCCGGCCCGTTCACCGAGTACAAACGCATCGCCTGCCGTGGCCGCCGACAGCCCCGACAAGATGTGCGCACTAAGGGTGTTTTCGGCTGATCTGACTGATCCGGGTCAGCTGATGGGAGCCCGGGCCGGCAGGCCGGATGGGGCGGGCAGCTCACCAGCGAGGTGGGAGGGCAGGCCGGCCCGTGAGGTGATGCCGAGTTTTCCGAAGACGTGACGCAGGTGGGTTTCGACGCTGGGCAAGGTGATGAACAGGTGCTCCGCGATCTGGGCTTGACGCGGCCGCCGGTGAGCGGGTGCCGTAGCGAGGAAAAGGGATATCTTGCCGACGGCAGCCGGGGCCGCGCTTCCCAGGTCGCCTCGCGGGGCATCATGGTCATGGCGATATCTGGAGGCGATGGTTCATGACCGGCGAGGCAATGCGCGACCTGCTCCAACCCCTCATCGGTGAGTACGGGTCTGTTTCCATGCTCATTACCCGGGTTGGGCCCGTCGCTTTCGCCATGGCCGACCACAAGAAGCTGACCGGCGTGCAGGTCCTTCCGGATGGCCTGGTCCGCCTGGAGCGCGAGCACGGCTGGGCCGTGATCGACCCAGCCGAGGTCGTGGCCGTGGTGTGGAGTGACGACTCAGGGTCCCATCCGGGTCAGTTCCTGTGAGTGATGGTTAACGAGCGGTTATCAGCCGCTGCTCAGGCGGCGCGGCGGCGGACCAGCCAGACGGTCGCGGCGATGAGCAGGATGGACAGCGCGAGCAGCCAGCCGCTCTCGACGAACTGCATGGGCCAGAACCGGCTGACCGGGATGTAGCTCACCCACTGGGTGTGCCCGCTGGTCCAGGTGCGCAGTACCCAGGGCATGTTGGGGTTCGTCGGCCCGTTGGTGTAGGGGATGGGGCCGCTGGTCACCACGGCGGGCAGGTAGTGCTTGCGGAGGACCGTCCAGGTCGCGATCGCGAGCCCGGTGTAGACGCCAAGCGTGACCGCCATCGCAGGGACGGTACGCCGGAAGAACATACCGGCCAGCGCGCCGGCGGAGAAGGCCAGCAAGGTCCAGGCGGCGAACGCGATTCCGTGCGTGGCGAACACCGTCGCGTTCAGCACGGTCAGGCTCTCCTGGGCGAGGAACGGCTGGAAGAACCAGCTGAACAGCTGACTGAACGCTCCGGCCGCGACGGTGATCGTGACCGCGACGATGGTCAGCTTGGCGACCGCCCACCGCGCCCGGCCGAACCCCTGGGTCCAGGAGTACCGGTAGGTGCCTGTCTCCAGCTCCCTGGCCAGCATCGGGCCGCCCGCGAACGCGCCGACCAGCGCAGGCGCCAGGTTCAGCAGAATGTTGACGGTGTTCCCGATGGTCCAGTCGGTCATGTTGAAGTTACTGTTCAGCGCCTGGCACGCGGCCGAGGTGAACGGATGGCAGGCCTTCAGCACCGCGTAGTCATGGTGGATGTGCAGGCCCATGATCAGCAGGAACACGCCGATCGCGGCGAACAGGGCCGGGACGCTGATCAGCGTGGCCCGGTGCTGGCGCCAGGTGACCCACAGCATGTTCCGCCACGGCACGGGCCGCAACGTGGTTTCCTTGGCTGGCTGCGCGGCCAGGGTGAGGGCGGTCATGACGCCACCTCCTGCGGGACGAGTGAACGGACGTCGGCGCCCGGCGAGCGCAGGTAGGACATGACGAGTTCTTCCAGGCTGACCGTGTGCGCTTGCCAGCCGGGCGCGGCCGGCTCTGGTATTCCGCCGCTCCTGACCAGCAGGTGGGCCTGCGCTTCCGCGCGGCGGGCCAGGATGACGTTCAGCCGCTTGGCGTACGCGTCCGCCTCGGCGGCGGGACCGGTCAGGACGCGGTGACAGGCGAGCAGTTCTTCCACCTCGCCGTCGAGTTGCACCATGCCGCCGGACAGCAAGACCAGGTAGTCGGCGACGCGCTCCAGTTCGGCGAGCGCGTGCGATGACAGCAGGACGGACACGCCGTCGTCGGCCATCGCCGCCATCACCGTGGCCATGAAATCGTGCCGGGCCAGCGGGTCGAGCATCGCCAGCGGCTCGTCGAGTATCAGCAGCCTGGGTCGGCGCGCCAGGGCCAGGGTCAGCGCGAGCTGCGCTTGCTGACCGCCGGACAGCTTGCCGGACTTCCGCTTCAGCGGAATGCCGAGCTGGGCCAGCCGGGCCTGCGCGTAGTGCAGGTCGAAGGACCGGTTCAGGTTCTTCGTCAGGTGCAGCATGTCACCGGCGGACAGGTTCTTGTGCATCGGGGCGTCCTGGCCGACGAACGCTATGCCGTCCAGCGCGGCCGCCGACCCGGCGGGCTGGCCGCCGAGCACGGTGACGGCCCCGGCGGACGGGACGGCCAGGCCGACCGCCATCTGCATCAGCGTGGTCTTGCCGGCCCCGTTCGGCCCGACGAGGGCGGCCAGGCTGCCCTGGGGAATGGCGAGTGTGCACTCGCGGAGCGCCCAGGTGCGGCCGTATCGCTTGCCCAGGCCGGTAGTTTCGATGACGTTCATGCGACGCCCTCCGATCTGCCCCCGGCGGTGCTAGTCCGGCCGGGGCTGGAAAAGAAATCCCGCATCACGCTGGTGAACACGGCGACCATCCCGTCCTCGTCCAGGCCGGCGGCCTGCGCGGAAGCCAGCCAGGTGATCAGGGTCCGGCGCAGCGTGGTCAGTTCGGGCAGCGCGACCTGGCTCAGCGTGGCCTGCACGAACGTGCCCTGCCCGGGCCGGCCCGCGGCCAGGCCCTTGGTCTCAAGCTCCCGGTAGGCCTTCAGCACCGTGTTCGGGTTGATGGCCAGCAAGGTAACGACATCGCGGACCTTGGGCAGCTGGTCACCGGGCTTGAGATAGCCGAGCCGCAGCGCTTGCTCCACCTGCTGCACCAGCTGCAAGTAGGTCGGCACGCCAGAGCCCGGGTCAATCCGGAACTCGATCAGCGAACTACCTCCGGCCCGCTGTCCGCCCGCGCTTTGCGGCGGCTGGGGACCGCCGGAGGCACCGTTGGGGGGCGCCCCCACGCCGCCCCTGTTGCCTTTATCTATAGTCATAAGACAAGGGTACAGCTGGCCTGGTTTCTGTCAAGGCCGCGCTGGCTACGCCGCTCCGCGAAGGCCGCCACGCCGCCATGCTTATACCGCTTCAGCGGAATGACTCGCCCAGGTTCGTTCGGATAAAAAAGCATCGATGGCACGGAGCCGGTCGATGCCCGGCAGGGGCGGGTCGGCGAGCAAATCGTAGAGGGGCGCGAGCTCCCGCACCGATCCGCGCGACGGGCCTGCCGCCCGCAAGGCCTGCTCCGCGCCGCCGGGATCATCGAGCGCGCACCGGGCCACGGCCGCTAGCTCGGCCGCACGGAAGGCCGCCGTCCCGGTTACCCGGCCCGGCACCCGGGCGAACCTCCGGCGCGCCCCCCGGGCGTCACCGCGGTGCCACAAGATCGCCCCGGCCCAGGCCTCGGCTTCACCTGCCGCCTCAGGCTGGAGGCGGCACGCGTCGTCGAACTCGGTGATCGCGCGGTCGAGGCCGCCCGCGGCGACCGAGCCTGGTGAGCGTCATCGCCCGGTAGTAGTAACCGGCCCGGTGGCGGCTCAGGTCAGACAGCACGCTCACCGGCACCACTTTAGTTCCCGTTCAGTTCCCGCCGGACTAGATGAGACCGGCCCGCCCGGTCTGGGTGATGAGGGTGAGCAGCAGCCGCCAGGCCGCGTGCGGCGGCAACGGCGTGAGCACGGCGGTGCCGGGATCCTCGGTGGCCAGCCGCCATAGGCCGGCGCCGGCCGCGTCGAGCACGAGCGTCCGGGACCGGCTGGGCTGGACCGTGATGGCGCACAGCTGCATGGGCTGGCCCCAGAGCCGGGCGAGGACCGGATCGTCACCGGGCACCGGAGCGCCGGGATCGGCGAGCCGCCGCAGCAGGGCGGGCCAGGGCAGCCGCCTGTCCCCGGCCGGCGACTCGCGCGGCCCGAGCCCGAGCCAGCGGGCGGCGGCCACCGGCACCCATCCGGGCACCACCACCTGGAGCTGGTAGCCGGCCAGGGCCGGCGGCGTGCGCCCGGCGATGTCCTGCGGGCTGTCGGCCACCGTGATGGCCGGGCTCGGCTGGGCCAAGATGACGGCCCGCTGGTACCCCAGCCAGGCCTTGAAGACCCGTACCGACGCACCGGCCGCCACTTCGACCTGCAGTTGGACGTCCGGCCTGCGGATGGCCTCGACGACATCGGTCGCGGCGGGATTCAGCCACCCGTCGCCGCCGATCAGGCCGGCCTGCACCAGCTGGTCTCGTTCGAGCCGCAACGGCTCGTCCAACGTGTGTCCGGCCTGCGGTGTCGTCGCCGAGTCGAGCAAGAGCCGCAACCCGGCCTCGGTAATCACCGGCGGTTGGCGTGGCACGGTGGCCTCCCCGCAGCAACCGGTACCGCTCGCCGCGCTCGGCGTCGCTGAGCCCGGCGGCCGGGCTCACTGGCCGGCCTGCGGTGCGGGCAGCCGGGCCGCCGGAACCATCCCGGCGGCGATCGCGTACGCCCCGTCCCGGTACCCGCACAGCACCCGGCGCCCGTCCTGGCCGCCGATCGTGACGACGTCGATGGCGATCACGTGCAGGCCGGTCAGCATCCGCTGCAGGCCGACCACCGAAGCGGCGGTGTAGGCGGATATGCCGGTGATGGCGGCCGGAGGGCGTTCCACCGTGGCCACCGCATTGGGCCGGAACCGTGCGGCCTGGCCCGGCCCGGCCGGCCAGGCCAGCACCAGCGCGGCGCCGGTGTCCCTGACCGCCTGCCAGCCAGGCGGCACCGGCAGCGCCAAGCCGGTCGCGGGATGGCTGATATGGCCCCACACCGGCGGCGCGCCGGCCGGGGCGGGCGCCGGGGCGGTGCTGCCGTTCCCCTGGCCGGCGATCAAAGGCCTAGGTCCGAGCCGAGATCCTCGCCTATTGCTACACCCGCCGTCCGTCATGGAGCAAGTCCCATCGGCTCATATGGGCACAAAAGCTACCACGCCTGGTTCCCCGGAGGCTGGCGATGCGCCTGAAACCGCGAGCGAACGGATGGCCGGGGCCACCTGCACCTGGGCTTGCGGCGGCCGGAAGCGGGCGAACGTTGCCTACCACGGCACCAGGTTGTCACAAGTGGGGCGCGGGGGCTGGCGGCGCGGCCCCTTTCCAGGTCTTCTCCGGTAGCAGGCGCGCAGGAAAGGCTCGCTACCCATCGGCAACCTGACAGGTAACCGCGCCGCCACCACGCGAGTTAATTATCGAAATAGAAAGTCCTCACGGCGAGGGCACGCTGACTTCCCGGCACGACTGAAATTCTGCGGAGGTCAGGAAAAGGAGAAGGCAGCGAATGAACAGGCGCGTGGTGGTCCTCATTCCCGCCCACAACGAAGAGGCAAGCATCGGCGCGACGTTGCAATCTGTCGCGGCCCAGAAGCTGCGGCCCGATACGGTGCTCGTCGTCGCGGACAACTGCACCGACCAGACCGCCACAGTGGCCGCGGAGCATGGCGCGGACGTCATGCTGACGGTCGGCAACACCGGGAAGAAAGCGGGCGCGCTCAACCAGGCCCTAGCCACGATCCTGCCTCAGCTGGATGACCGCGACATCGTGCTGGTCATGGACGCCGATACCGTTATCGCACCGGAATTCCTGGTCATCGCCGACGCGGAGTTGGCCAAGCCAGACGTCGGCGCGGTCGGCGGGGTCTTCTACGGCAAGCCCGGCTTCGGCCTCATCGGCGCGCTCCAGGTGGCCGAGTATGTCAGGTACGCCCGGCAGATCGCCCGCAACGGCAGCCGCGCTCACGTGCTGACCGGTACCGCGACGGCGTTCACCGCCCGGATGCTGGGGCAGGTAGCGGCCGGCCGGGAAGACGGCCGGCTGCCTGCGGGCCCGGGAACGTACTACGACGAGAAGACCATGACGGAAGACAGCTACATGACCTTCGCGGTCAAGACGCTCGGCTACCAGACACCGTCTCCGATGGGATGCTGGGTGTCCACCGAAGTGATGCCGACCTGGCCGATGCTGTGGCGGCAGCGCCGCCGCTGGCAGCTCGGTGCGATGGAGAACCTGCGTTCGTTCGGGTTCTGGACACCGGTCACGCGGGCCTATACCGCGCGGCAGATCGTCTCGCTGTGCGAGGTGATTTTCTTCGTAGCATACGCCACGACCAGCATTGCCAGCGGCGTCACAGGAACCTACCGGGTCATACCATTCTGGGTCGGCATCGGCATCTTGTTCTGGCTGGAGCGGATCGTTTCTGTGCGCAAGGCCGGGCCGAAATACATGCTGATCGCGTCCCTCATGCTGATCGAAATGGGCTACGGCACCTTCCTCAAGGCGGTCAGTCTTTACGGCTACGCGAAGGTAATCCGCAACCGAGAGATCTCCTGGGCATAGTCCAGGTAAAGAAAAAAATAACAAGGGAAAGGAATGACAATGTATAAACCACCAGTAGGGGGCATAGGCGCCGGAGCGCTCGGTGCCGGATCCTTGTCCACCGCAGTGTCCTGGGGGAACGCCGGCTGGCTGCTGATGGCCGCCTTCGTCCTCATCATGGCCGGTGTCGCCGTATTCACGATCGTGCCGCGCAGGCGCGCCGCGGTCAGGCGGGTCAACCCGGCCGAGGTCCGCTAAGAGACGACCATGAAATTTAGCAGCAAACTGGTACCCGGCCTGGCCGTGATTCTCGTCACGGCCGGGCTGGCACTGGCCGGCCTGGTGGCGCACGCGATCAGCCCGGCCCATGCCGCTGATCCTTCGACCACGATCCCGCGCTGGGTATCGACGTCCGTGCCGGCTCAGCCCAGCCCGTCGGCCGGGTCAATGCCCGCGTCGGCGCCGGTGCGCGTCGTCATCCCGGCCATCGGCGTGAATGCCCCCGTGATGATAGTCGGCCAGAATAACGACGGAACGGTGCAGACGCCGCCTCTCGGCCAGCACAACCTGGCTGGCTGGTACGACCACAGCGTCACGCCCGGGCAGCGCGGCCCGAGCGTCATCGTGGGGCATGTCGATTCCGTTACCGGCCCGAGCGTCTTCTTCGATCTGAAGAAACTGCGCCAGGGTGACGTCGTGGAGGTAAGGCTGGCGGACGGCCGGACGGCCGTGTTCGCAGTGGACGGCACCCAGGTGGCGAGCAAGACGTCGTTCCCCACCCGGGCGGTTTACGGCGATACGGGCTTCCCTTCGCTTCGCCTGGTGACCTGCGGCGGACCGTTCGACTATTCCACCGGTCACTACCTCGACAACATCATCGTTTACGCCCACATCACCGGCCAGAGTTGACTGACCGTAAAAGCCCTTGGGGTTTACGGCAGCGCGCGCATGGCGCGGGCGAAGGCTTCGGCTCGGTCGCGGTAGTCACGGAACTGGCCGAAGCTGGGCGCAGCCGGTGACAGCAGGACCACACCGTCCGGTCTGGCCCATTGGTACCCAGCGGTCACGGCGGCCGCTAGATCGGGGCAGTCGGTGACGCCTGTTGTGGTGGCGAGCTGCTCGACGGCGGCATGGATCCGGGGGCCGCTGTCGGGCAGGGTCAGCAGGTAGGTGGGCGCCGGGCGGGCTATGACGCCGGCCGCCAGCGGTGCGTAGTCGATGCCGCGGTCATGACCGCCCACGATCAGCGCGATCCGGCGGCCGGGGAAGGCGTCGAGGGCGGCCAGGGTGGGCAGGACGTTGGTGGACAGGCTGTCGTCGACGAAGGTGACACCGCCGACCGTGCCGATGGACGTGAGCCGGCTGGCCAGCGGCTGGTAGCCGCGAGCCGCGGCGCGCAGCCGGGTGTCGTCGGCGGCGCCGGGCACGCCCATCGCCATCAGGCTGCGGCGGGCGATGAGCGCGTTACGCCGGTTGTGCCGTCCGGGCAGCCCGAGCGGGTCCATCCAGTCCGACCTGGGTTCGTCGTCCGCGGACACCCACTCCACCCGCGGTCCGAGCAGCGCCGCCCGGTCGGCGAGCAGGTCGCTGTCGGCGTTGGCCACGGTTAGTTCGGCGCCGGGCTGGGAGCACGCGGACAGCTTGTCCCGGTAGTACTGCTCCACGCCGCCGTGCCAGTCCAGGTGGTCCGGGTGCAGCGAGGTCACCGCGACCACGGGCGGTGAGTACGGCAGGTCAGTGGCCTGGTAGCTGGACACTTCGATGACCCAGTAGTCGACCTCGCCGGCCTGCTCGGGGTCATAGGGCGACACGCCGATGTTCCCGCCGACCAGGCACCGGTAGCCCAGCCCGGTCAGCAGGTGCCCGGCGACCGAGGATGTGGTGCTCTTGCCCTTGGTGCCGGTCACGCACAGCACCCGGCGCAGATCGGCTTCGGCGAGCCACAGGCCCAGGCCGCCCACCACCGGGATGCCCAGCCCGGACAGGCGGCCCACCTCGGGCCGGTACCGGCTCAGGCCCGGCGTCTTCACCACCACGTCGCATCGTTCCAGGGCGGCGAGCCCGCCTTCGCCGGTCGCAAGAACCGGGCGGCCGCCGGGGGGCGAGTGGCTGTCGGGGTGCGAGTGGTCGCCGGGGTGCGGGTGGTCATCGACCAGGACTGGCTCGACGCCCAGCGAAGCCAGCTTGCGCAGGTTGGCGTGGCCCTCGCGGCCCAGGCCCCAGACCCCGACTCGGGCTCCGGCCAGGTCGGACCAGGAGAGTTTGGATCGTGGGCTGGTCATCGGTATCCGGCCGGGATGAAGTTCGCGGCGACCGGCGTCAGCATGGCGGCGGCGTCCGCCGCGGACGGCGCGTCCGGCCACCCGGTGACCTCGGCCGCCAGTTCCTGCAGCAGACCGGACCCGTTGCTCCGGTCTTCGCGCCGCGCGGCCAGCAGGACCGCGGCCCGGCACTCGCTGACCTCGCCGACGCACTCGAACGGCTTGGCGCCCGCGCCGAGCAGCGCGCGGAACTTCCCGGCCAGCGCGGGATCCGCCAGCGGTTCGCCGGTCACCGCGAAGATCCGCCGCAACGCCTCGGCCGGCAGGAATGGCGCGAGGATCAAGTCGATGAAGCAGCACTTGTCACACTGACCACACCAGTGATCGAGCCGGCGGGTCCTGTCACTGTAAAAGGCCTTATTACAACTACGGAACGAGCCGTGGTACTGCTCCAGGGCCGCGAATTCCCTCCCGACCCAGAGCTCGGTCCGGTCCCTCAGCCAGGAGAAGTACTCCGGCATCCGGGGGGCGGCGAGGACGCGGCGGAAGGCCGCTTCGAAAACGTCGCTCTTGGAAAACTGGTGATTCACCGGGTGCCCCTGGTACTCAAGCGTCGGAACCGACGCCGACCACTCGTTGGACATCACCACCGCGTCCCGGTCCTCGAGCACCGCAGCCAGCACCGCGATCGCGGACAGGATGCCTGTCACCGGCACGTGGCCGTTCAGGAAGCCGAGTTCGGCGGAGCGGAGCAGCTGGGGATCGATCTCCCGGTCCGCCCGCACGACCGGCAGGCCGGTCACCGCGGCCGGCGCCTCGATCGCGTCGAACCGGTCATCGGGCCGGTTCACCACGAACAAGGCCACATCGGCGAGCTGCCGCACCCGCTCCACCACCACGATCGAGTCGATCCCGCCGCCGAACGGCACGAGCGCGCGTCGCTGGCCGGCCGGCTCCGCAGTGGCGGCGTCCGCAGCGGCGGCGTCCGCAGTGGCGGGCTCGCGGGCCTGGCCGCGGCGGGCCTCGATCCGGAGCGAGGTCAGGTCAAGGTGGTTGCGGTAGGCAAACTCCCCCAGGCCCTGCAGGTAGAACTCGCGGAGAAAGGCCAGCTCGGCGTCGGTCAACGCGGTCGCGCCGAGGTCAATAACGGGGGGTGCGGCGGTCTTGTAGTAGGACACGCCGGCCAGCAGGAACACCAGGCGGGCCGCCGCCCGGGCCGGGTCGGTGCGCCAGCGCGGGCCGGGCGGCAGCGTGAACTGTTCCGCGAACTCCCGCCCGTCTAGCTCGTACCTGCAGGTCAGCGAGCCACTCTCGGCGTCCGCGGCGTAGGAGAGGTACCGGAACACCCGGCCACGAGGGGATGGTGGGGCGGGATTCACCGGTAACCTCCGGTTCGCAAGCGGGCGATCAGCGCGAGGCGACCGCACGGGCGAGCCGTGCGGTCGCTGAAGAAGGAGCCGGGGCCAGCGTTAGGGCCGGCTGAGCCCGAGGGGTTCGTGGGACCGGTGGGGACGTCTGTGACGTAGATCTGGGCGGCCGGGACGCCGACCTCGGTGAGGACGAAGCGGTTCGCTGACCACAGGTCCAATCGCCAGCGGCCGGGGGCTGAGTCCGGCTGAAGGAACGGGACGGGGGCGGCCTGGGGGGCTGGCGCGAAGGCTTGGGTGACGGCCCGATGGACGTCGGGGCCGACCTGATAGCGGGCGGGGGCGATAGCCGGCCCGATTCCGGCGATGACGTCGGCGGGACGGGACCCTAGGGTCTGCATGGCGGCGACGGCCGCGACGCAGACTCGGGCGACGGTGCCGCGCCAGCCGGCGTGGACGCAGGCCAGCACGCCGGCTACCGGGTCGTGCAGCACGATCGGCACGCAGTCGGCGGTCAGGATCGCCAGCACCACGCCGGGGGTGCTTGTCACCAGGGCATCCGTGGCCGGGATCGCGTCCTCGCCGGAGAACGCGCCGCTCCCGGCGTCGGCCTCGCCGACAACCCGGACGCCAGCTCCGTGCACCTGGCCGGCGAAGACGAAATCAGCCAGCCGGCCGCCGAATCCGGCCGCCAGCCTGCGCCGGTTCTCCAGCACGGCCGCCGGATCGTCGCCCACGCTCAGGCTCAGGTTCAGCGAGGCGTAGGGTCCCCGCGATACGCCGCCCGCCCGGGCCGTGACCGCGGCGTCCGCGCCCGAGGCTGCCAGCGCGGGCCAGGTCAGCAGCCGAAGGGCGCCGACCTCGCGCAGGACGGTGGGGGCGGCGGACGTCGTGCTCGCCGACCGAGGCTGGGCGTGGGAGGTCATCGGGAAGGAGCTTAGCGGGCGAAGGCTTCGGCTTGGCGGAGAGCGCGCAGCAGGTTGCCGCCGGCCAGGGCGGCGCAGTCGGCTTGGGTCCAGCCGCGGGCCAGCAGCTCGGCGAACAGGGCCGGGTACGCGGAGACGTCCTCCAGCCCGACCGTGACGTCGGGGGTGCCGTCGAAGTCCCCGCCGAGGCCGACGTGCTCGACGCCAGCCACCTTGCGGACGTGATCGACGTGGTCCGCGACCTGGGCCAGCGTCGCCTGCGGCAGCGGATGGGCACGTTCCCACTCGTCCTTGATGCTGAACAGCTGGGCGAAATCCTTCGGGTCCAGGCCGCGACGCGCGGCCTCGGCCTTCAGGCCCGCGGTCCAGTCGGCGCACTCCTGAGAGACGAAGCCGGGCACGAACGTGACCATGCAGACGCCGCCGTTGTCCGCGAGGCGAGCGAGCACGTCGTCGGGGACGTTGCGCGGGGTATCGCAGACCGCCTTGGCGCTGGAGTGCGAGAAGATCACCGGCGCTTCGGCCACGTCCAGGGCATCATTCATCGTGGAAACCGCGATATGCGACAGGTCGACGAGCATGCCGATTCGCTGCATCTCCCGGACCACGTCCCGGCCAAAATCGGTCAGGCCGCCGGCCTGCACCTCGTCGGTGGCGGCGTCGGCCCAGCCGACGTTGGCGTTGTGGGTCAGCGTCAGGTACCTGACGCCGAGCGCGTACAGCATCCGGAGCACGCCCAGCGACCCGGCGATGGCGTGGCCGCCTTCGGCGCCGAGCAGCGAGGCGACCCGGCCCGCGGCGAAGATCCGGTCCACGTCGTCCGCGGTCAGCGCGAGCTCGAGCGCGCCGGGGTAGCGGGCGATCATCCGGCGGGTCACGTCGATCTGCTCGAGCACGGCGGTGACCGCGCCGTCCCCGGCCAGCGTGGCCGGCACGAAGACGGACCAGAACTGCGCGCCCACCCGGCCGGCCGCGAGCCTGGGCAGGTCGGTGTGCACACCCGGCACGGAGGCGGTCAGGTCGACGTCGGCCGGGCCGGCCGGGGTCTGGCCGGGCGGGGTCTGGCCGGGCGGGGTCTGGCCGGGCGGGGTCTGGCCGGGCGGGGTCTGGCCGGGCGGGGTCTGGCCGGGCGCGAGGAGGCGGACCTGGTTCGCGTCGCCGCCCGCCCGGTCCCGCAGCGCCCACGGCAGGTCGTTGTGCCCGTCGATCAGCGGGAACCGGCGGAGCAGGTCCCGCGCCTGCTGGGTCAGATCACTCATCCGGCTAGCCTATGCCGGCCGCCGGGGTCATCGTGGGGGCCTCAAGGCCGGCCGGGTTCCCCTTTGTTCCCTAGGCCTTGCGGCGGCGGGGGCCCAGGCGGCGCATGCGGAGGTAGGCGAGCAGCGCGAAGACCGCCCCGAGGGCGATCAGCAGGCCCATGTCGTGCAGCCAGTTTCCGGCCGACTGCTGCCAGAGCGGGTCCGTGCTGCCGGGCGCCGCGACGCCGATGACGTTGAGGTTCACCGTGGCGGCCACCGCGCCGAAACCCCAGCGCGCCGGGGCGATGTAGGCCACCTGCTGCAGTCCCGGCTTGCCGACCAGCGACACCACGCCGCCGGACAAGATGACCTGGGCCATCGTCAGCAGTACCAGGAAGGGCATCGCCTTCTCCGACGTGCTGACCATGGCCGAGACGAGCAGGCCGAGGCACATGGAGGCGAGCGAGAGCACCGCGATACCAATGAGGATCTCAAGCAGCGGGACGCCGATGAAGGCACCCTTGGACGGCATCTTCTGGCCGGCCAGCCCGATCAGCACAAGCAGCGCCGACTGCACGATGCTGATGACCCCGAGCACGATCAGCTTGGAGAACAAGTAGGCGCCGGAGGAGAGCCCGGCCGCTCGTTCCCGGACGTAGATGGTGCGTTCCTTGACCAGCTCCCGCACCGAGCTCGCGGCCCCGGACAGGCAGGCGCAGATGGTCAGCATCAACAGCAGTTCTTCTGCGTTCTGGTTGGTGTGCGGCGGCCCGGTCAGGCCTTGCTTCCCCCCGACGAAATGGATCAGTGCGCCGAGGACGATGGGCAGCAGCCCCATGAAGACCAGGTAACCGCGATCCGAGGCGATCACCCGCACGTACCGGCGGGTCAGCGTGGTCATCTGCCGCAGCGCACCCCGCCGCTGCGGCGGCGGGGTAGCGGGCACGGACAGTTCGTTCGGCTGCGGTGCTGACCGGGGACGCTGCCCCAGCACGTACTGCGCGTAGGCGGGCGAGCCGGCGAACTCAGCGGCCCAGTCGCGGTCCGGATAGGCCTCGAATGCCTGGAACACCTCGGCCCAGCCGGGCAGGCCGAAGTAGCTGAGCCCCTCCTCCGGCGGCCCGTAGAAGGCAATCCTCCCGCCGGGGACCAGGACGAGCAGCCGGTCACAGGTATCCAGGTTGGCCACGCTGTGCGTGACGACGATGACCGTCCGGCCGTCGTGGGCCAGATCGCGCATCTGCTCCATCACCGACTTGTCCAGGCCAGGGTCCAGGCCCGAGGTCGGCTCGTCGAGGAACAGCAACGACGGCTTGGTCAGTAGTTCCTGAGCGACGTTGACCCGCTTGAGCTGGCCGCCGGACAGGCGATCCGCGCGGGTGTTGGAGTGCTTGGTCAGGCCGAGCTCACCCATCACCTCGTCGACCCGGACGTCTCGTTCGGCCGCCTTGGTGTCCGCGGGGAAGCGGAGCTCGGCGGAGTACTGCAGCGCCCGGCGGGCGGTCAGCTGCGTGTGCAGCACGCTTTCCTGCGGGACCAGGCCGATGCGGTACCGCAGCTCGGCGTAGTCCTGGTACAGGTCCCGGTTGTCGTACAGCACGGTTCCCGTGGTCGCGGGACGCATGCCGGTCAGCGCGCCAAGCAGCGTCGACTTGCCCGCGCCGCTGGGTCCGATGACGCCGAGCAGGCACTTCTCCGGGATCGGAAACGTCACGTGGTCGAGCAGCACCTTGCCGCCTGACACCTTCACCACGAGGTCCTGGGCGGTAAAGGTCACTTGCCCGTCGTCGACGAACTGCCTGAGCTCGCCCTCCTTGAGCCGGAAGGTGGAGTGCCCGATGCTGACGAGATCCTGCTCGGTCAGCAGCTTGGAGGTGACCCGCTGGCCGTTGACATAGATGCCGTTGTGGCTGTTCATGTCAACGATCTCGTAGTTTCCGGTGGGCGACTTGCGCAATTGCGCGTGGTGCCGGGAAACGTCGAGGTCGGAGAGCACCAGGTCGTTGTCGGGAGTACGGCCGATGGTCATGGCCTTGGCCGGCAGCGGCATCCGTGCCGTCGGGCGGCGGTCCACGCTCGGCAGCATCGACGGCTTAACCGGGGCGCCTGCCGAAGGCGCCGGGGACGCTCCTCCCCCGGCGGCGGGGTCAGCCCAGGCGGGGGGTGGCACGGGTTCGCGGACCGGAGCCTGCGGAGCATAGGCGGCCGGAGCATAGGCCGCCGGAGCGGGAGGTGTCGGAGCAGGGGGTGCCGGAGCGGGGGGTGCCGGAGCGTGGGCGGCTTCCGGGGCTGCGGAGGGCGGCGGGGGCGGCGCGCTCGGCGGGGAGATCGAGGGGGACGGGGCCACGTTGACGGATGGCTGGGGCATGCAGCGCAGGATCGGGCCATCCTCCGGATGACCTAGGTGCACCACGCAATCGTGGCTGATATCGACCCGGTCGACCCGCTGGGTGCCGAGGAAAGTCCCATTCGTGCTACCGAGATCCTCAAGGATCCAGGCGTCCCCGTCGACCCGCAGGACCCCGTGCCGCCACGAAACCCGCGAGTCGGTCATGACGATGTCCGACTGCGGATCCCGGCCGATACCGTACGTGGTCCCGCCCTGGAACTGGTGTACCGAGCGCCGGGTACGCACCGCCAGATCGGGTACCGGGGCAGGGCCGCTTGCGGGCCCGCTGACCTGGGATGGCGCGGCCTGGGCGAGCCCGGCCGGCGCGAGCCCGGCTTGGGCGGCACCGGCCTGCGGCGACTGCCGGTCAGACCAGTCGAAACGCTCGGGTGGCATGTCTACAAAGTGTAGGGCCGAAGACCCTAAACAGGAATCTGGAGAACCATTCAGGTTGACCGCGCGTTTTGACATATTGAGGAGCGGACACCCTGATACTGGAGCGTCCGGCAGTTCACCCGAATACCTGGGCCAGCCTACGCTGAACCCGGCAGGTAACTCAAAGCTATCCCCCGTAACTAAATGAGAGCTCAGGGGTCGGAATGTTGGTCATTGAAACGAATTGTGGGGTTACGGCGGCTACGCCCGGCGTGCGGGCGGCCCGGCCATGAGCTCCGATCCGACCCGGCCCAACCCCGAGTGGTGGCAGGCACAAAATCCTCAAGCGGCTCAGGGGTACCAAGGGCCTCAGGAGACGCAACGGTTTCCCGTCGGCCAAGGGTGGGACCAAGGCCCTGCGGGGGGTCCGGAGAGTTCGGGGAGCTCGCGACGCTCACGGGGCAACCAGCGGCCGCCCCGGTACCGCAGGCGGCGCCGGAGGTGGCCGTTCGTCAGCCTGATCGTGATCCTGCTGATCCTCGTCGCCGCGGACCGGGCGGCCAACGCGTACACAGAAGACCAGATGGCCAGCCAGGTCCAGTCGTCTCTGGCCCTGTCCGGCAAGCCGCAGGTGACCATCCAGGGCTTTCCCTTCCTGACCCAGCTGGCCGCCCGTGACTTTCGTACCGTCGATATCAACGCGAGCAACGAGACCGCGGGGACAGGCGGCCAGCTCGAGATCGCCAGCCTGACCGCGACGCTGCACGGGATGCACATCCACGGCCTCAAGAGCGCGACGGTCGATCAGTTCAGCGCCTCGGCGCTGGTCACGTTCACCGCGCTGGGCAAGGCAGGCGGCATCCCGCAGGGCATCACGCTGTCGGCCGACGGCTCGAACCGGGTGAAGGCCAACATCAGCATCGGCCCCCTCAGCGACACGGCGGTCGCCCAGGTGACCCAGACGGGAGCGAACCAGATCAACATCAAGATCATCGACGCTGGCGGGATACCGCTCTCACTCCTCGGCTCGGCGACAAACTTCAACATCAACATCCCGAAGCTGCCAGCGGGGGTGTCGATCCAGAGCATCAGCGTCACCCAGCAGGGGCTCCGGATCGTCGCCAGCGGCCGCAACACCACCCTGAGCCAGTAACCGAGACCCTGGCCCGCCTCGGTGTGGTTAACGTGGACATCTACCTCGTTGTCAACGAGGTAGATGTCCACGATCGTGGTTATCCACGTTAGTAGGGCCCGGGGTCCAGGCCGCCGCCTTCGTCGTCCAGATCCGCCCCTGGAGTGAGCGTTACCGCGCCCTGGGTGGCGTCGTGCACGAGTTCGGCGAGCATGAGCCGGTGCGCGGCCCGGTCGGTCCCGGCTGGGCGAGCCGGGTCGGCCAGCAGCGCGATGACGCGGTCCAGAGCGGGTATGACCAGCAGGAACTGGCTGCCCGTGCCATAAGCGGCGAACGATCCGCCGGGAACGGCCGTTCCCGCGAACAGCCGTCCGCGGTCTGCGATCCACCACAGGTAGCCGTAGGCCGGGCCATGACCGGTTTTGGTGTGGGCGCGGGTGCTCGCGGCGACCCATTCTGGCGGGATGACCGTCCTCCCGCTGTGCTGGCCTCCGCGTCGGTAGAGCTGCCCGAAGCGGGCCAGGTCGCGGGTTGAGATGCGGAAGGAGTAGGTGCGGTGCTCCGACCAGGGCTGGGTGGCGTAACGCTGCTGTGCGCGGTCCTGAGACGCTGGTCGGCACGCATCACCTCAAAGATGCCCGGGAACGGCCAGGACCACAGCACTGTAAAGGGGCCGGCCGGGCAGAGCCACCCCGTTTGGTTGCGTTCATGGTTTCGTCGCTCCATACAAGATCCGTGCACAAATCGATGTGGCTCATGTCTTGGCGGCTATGAACTGCGTTCTGGGTGAACTATTGTCAACTTAGAGTTACATTGCCAATACTGACAGTAGTAATGCAGGATGCGGAGGCCGATATGCCCGGTGCGCCCTTTACCGCTGCCGACCCGCAGGGTTGGCGAGGCGCAGCCCTCCCAGCGTCCGCGGCACTCCAGGGGCCTGCACCGGCGGCCGTTACGGCAGGGGCGGCAGGGGCGGCGGCGGCAGGGGCGGCGGCGGCCATCGCGAGGGCGGCGGCGGTCGCGGGGACGGCGGCTGCGTCCGCCACCCGGCGTTTTGCCAGGCGAGCGGACGAAGTGCCGGTGGCCCGCCGGTTCATCAGGGACGCGCTGGCCGATCACCCGTCCTCGCTGGACGCCGAACTGCTGGCCTGTGAGCTCGTGACGAACGCGGTCCAGCATGCGACCGACGCGGCCGGCGTGACGGTCGCGGTGATCCGCTCCGGTGCGGTGGTGCACGTGGACGTCATCGACGACGGACAGGGCGGGCTCCCGTACTGGCGCGACGCCGACGGCCACGACGAAGGCGGACGCGGATTCCACCTCGTCAACGAGATCGCGCAGCGCTGGGGCTTCCTGCGGGAGCGGGCTGGCACCTGCGTGTGGTTCGAGCTCGACCCGCCGTAGCACGGTAGGCTCACGCTGATGTCAGCGACGTGTGCCTTCTGCGCCATCATCAGCGGCGAGCAGAAGGCGGTGACCGTACTCGAGACGGAACGGCTGATCGGCTTTCTCGACCACCGGCCGCTGTTCGGTGGGCACACGCTGCTCGCGCCCAAGCGGCACGTCCGCCTGCTGAGCGACCTGCCCGCCGACTGGGGGCCTGAGTTCTTCGCCGCGGCGCAGCACCTCGAGCGCGCGGTCGAAGACGGTCTCGGCGCGGACGGCTCGATGATCCTGGTCAACAACGTGGTCAGCCAGTCGGTCCCGCATCTGCACCTGCACGTGATCCCGCGGAACCGTAAGGACGGGCTGCGGTTGTGGCTGGGCCCGCGGCACCCCTACGATGCCAGCCACCCGGCCGAGTCGTTCGCGGCGAAGATCCGGGCCGCGCTGCCGGACTCGCTACGGGGCTGAGCCCCTGGCCCAGGACGGGGTCCAGGTGCCGGACTTGCGGCGGCCTGGCCGGGCCGGACCGAAGGAGCGGCGCAGGGTGTCCAGGGCCGGGTGGGAGTTGTCCCGGCGCCAGATCAGCGAGTGCGGGTAGACCGGGATCGGGTCGCGTACCGGCAGGCGGCGCAGGCCGGCCTCGGCGGGCCAGAGCAGCCGGGTCTGCTCGCCGACGAAGGTGGCCAGCGCCGGGGTGACTGCGATGGTCTCGAGCAGGGACTCGATGCCGAAGTTCGGGCCGGTCGCGTCGATGGTGAGGCCGAACGCGGCGGCGAGTTCTTCGTAGTAGGCGGCCCACTCGGTGCCGGCCACGATGCCAGGCATCCAGATCCGGTGCCCGGCCAGCTCGGCGGGTGTCACGGCGGCCGCGGCGGCGAACACGTGGGCCGGTCCGATCAGGAGCTGGAGAGGCTCGTCGAGCACCCGGGCGGTTTGGATGCCGTCGGGGAGCTCGGGTCCTGGCGTGGTGACGGCGCGAAAGGACGCGTCGATCGTGCCGGACCTGACCGCAGCGATAGCGGTGGTTGCGTCGAAAAGGGTCACCACGTCTAGTTCGGTGCCGGGATGCGCGCGGTGGAAGTCGCGCAGCAGAGCGGCCGGGGCGAGCCGTGAGCCGAGCATATCGACGCGCAGCGCCCGGCGGCCTGGCCGCACCGAGGCGGCCGCCCGCGCCTCGGCGGCCAGCAGCTCACGGGCGTGCGGGCCGAACGCCTGACCGTCGACGGTGAGCTGGGCTCCGCGCGCCGTGCGGGTGAACAGCCGGACCCCGAGGTCGCGCTCGAGGGCGGCGATGCGCTTGGAGGTGGCCTGCTGGGTGATCGACAGGTCCACGGCGGCCTCGGAGAACTGGCCCGCGTCCGCGACCGCGACGAAGGCGCGCACGGCATCGAGGTCCACGCCAACCGACCTTAGTCTTAGCCGCACAACCCGCGGTTGTGACTCGCCGGCCGGGCGGTTGTTTGATCCCGCCGGGTCCGCCTCGCTTGGGGCCTGCTGGCCAGCCTCACCAGCCTCCGGATCGCGCTCGCGGCGGCCGGCCTGCTCATGCTGGCCACCCCGCTGCTGCTCCCCCGGCACGACCACATACCGCATCTGGAGCCGGATCTGACCAAGAAACCGGACGTGATAAGGGCCTGATCGAGATGCCGGTGTCACTTCAGCCCCATCTCATTACTAGAACTCCGCCACTTGCCTACAAAAGGTACTATTAGCCATAAAGGTGACTCATCGGAACTCCCGTCTGAACGTGCCGTCGGTGACCCATAATTGACACGAGCACAGCCTGCGATGGCATCAGGAGACAGCACGTGACATCCGGCATGTCGGCGAAGGGCGGTGCTCTCGGGGCAGGCGTTCCCGAGAGCGGTGTCCTGTCGAACCGTGCCCCGACCCCCCGGACCCCGAGGACCGCGGGCAACGGGACCAAGCGAAGCCGTGCAGTGAAGGCCGACGTGAACTCCCAGGAGGCCGGAATCGCAGACAGCCCCGAGGCCCCGGCCCGCCGCATCGCCGCGGAGGGCTCGCACCCGGCCCTGGCCTCCTCCGTCCGGACCATCATTCTCGGGATCGACTACGACGGCCGGATCGTGCAGCACGACAGGAACGCGCCGCAGATCCTGGCCCGGGAGCCGGAAGAGCTGCTCGGCGCGCAGCTGAGCGACCTGACCGCGGGCGTACCCCAGGGAGCTGACGCCGCCCAGGCGAATGGCGCGGAGACCGTGGCGACGCCGGGTGCGGCGGGGAACCCTCATGCCGTCCGGGTGACGGACGGCGCGATCGCAGTCAGCGGGCTGCTCGAAGCGATCCGCTCCGATCGCGAGGGTAGCGCGATGCTGACCATCGACACCCGCGGCGGGTACCGGGCCGAGGCCGTGGTGACCGTACACCCGATGCGCGCGGGCGGGACCAACCTGGCGGCGCTGGCGCTGCTGCGCATCCCGGCGCCGAGGGCCGAGAGGTTCGTCGACCCCGCGCTGATGCGCAGGCAGATGCTCGACGACACCTTCACCCGGATCGGCGACTCGCTCGATATCGATCACCTGGCGCGCGAGCTGATCGACGCGCTCGTCCCGCATTTCTGCAACGCCGGTGACCTGCTTCTGCTCGAGAGCCTGATCGGCGACGACGAGCTCCCCTCGCACGGACCCGACGGGTCCCTCCCGCTGCGGCGGATCGCGCTACAGCACGACCGGAAGGATCCCGCCTGGGAGGCGGCCTTCCCCACCGGGGAGATCCTGCGTTACCCGGCGACCTCGCCGTACTTCCGGTGCATGGACACCGGCGCGCCGGTGCTCGAGACCACCATCAGCCAGGATCAGGCGGGCAAGATCGCCAAGGCCTGGCGGCGCAAGCCCGTGGGCAAGCTGCTTTCCGGCGCCTCCATGCTGATGCTGCCGCTCATCGCCCGGGGCACCATGCTGGGCTTCTTCGCCTGCACCAGGCAGGAGGGGTTCCGGAGGTTCGACGCGTACGACGTCGAGATCGGGATGGACTTCGCCGCCCGCGCCGCCGTCTTCATCGACAACGCGCGCCGGTACAGCCGGGAGCATGCGACCGCGCTGACCCTGCAGCGCAGCATGCTGCCGACCGGGCTCTCCTACCCCTCCTCGGTCGAGGTCAAGCACCGCTACCTGCCGGGAAGCAAGCTCATCGAGGTCGGCGGCGACTGGTACGAGTCGATCGCGCTGCCCGGCGGCCGGGTCGCGCTCGTGGTCGGCGACGTGGCCGGGCACGGCGTGCGCGCCGCCGTCACCATGGGCCGGCTGCGGACCGCCATCCACACCCTGGCCATGCTCGAGCTGGCGCCCGCCGAGTCGCTGCAACAGCTCGACGAGCTCATGCACACCCTCGGCGAACGCGAGCCGCACTTCGCCACCTGCGCGTACGCCGTCTACGACGCGGTCAGCGGCGAGTGTGAGATCGCCATAGCCGGGCATCTGCCGCCGCTGCTCGTGCACCCGGACGGCAGCAACGAATACCTCGACGTGCCGCCCGCGCCGCCGCTTGGCATCGGCGACGGCGAGGTGGAGAGCCGGACGTTCACCATCGAGGACGGCAGCCTGTTCGTCCTGTACACCGACGGCCTGGTGGAGAACAAGGGCCGGGACATCAGCGACGGGCTGGCCCGGCTGACGAACATCTTCGGCCCGGGCTCGCCCGAGCGACCGCTCGAGGACCTGTGCAAGGCCAGCCTGGACGGGGTGTACTCCGATCATCAGCGCGATGACATCGCGGTGCTGATCGCCCGGCTCAGCCGGCTGTCGCCGGACAGCTACGCCTCGTGGACGTTCGCGCCCAAGCTGACCTCGGTGCGCGAGGCACGCGCGGTGCTGGCCGAGCCGATGAAGCGCTGGGATCTGGAAGACCTGATCCCGACGACCGAGCTGCTCGTCTCCGAGCTGGTGACCAATGCGGTCAAGTACTCGCGCGGCGACGTCACGCTCCGGCTGGTCAACGAAAAGGCGCTGGTCTGCGAGGTGCTGGACTCCTCGGGCGCGCTGCCGAGGCTGCGTCAGGCCAGCAGCGACGACGAGAACGGCCGCGGCCTTCAGGTGGTCCGCCAGCTCGCGCACCGCTGGGGCGCCCGCCGGACCGCGACCGGCAAGGTCGTCTGGTGCGAGCAGCAGCTGCCGGGGGCCGGCTTCATGGACGACTTCCCGCCGCTGCACTAGGCGGTCAGCACTAGGCGGTCAGGGGTTAACGCAGCGAAGAATCCGGGATATCCATCGTTCCCGAGCCTTGCCTGGCTATCGGGACCATGTGAGCCAGCGGGATATTAGCCGTGGCCGCGTGAACCTTGTTACGGCCGGTTTGCTTGGCGTGATAGAGAGCGGCGTCGGCGGCGGTGAGCAGGTCGGTCAGTTCCGTGCCCGCGGCGCCGAGCGCGGCCACGCCGATGGAGACGGTGAGCCTGATCCGGCGACCCGATCGGGTGTCCTCATCCACCGGGATAGACATCGCGGCGATGTCGATGCGCAGCCGTTCGGCGATCGTGACGGCATCCGCCTCGTCGGTCTGCGGCAACAGCACGACGAACTCCTCGCCGCCGAACCGTCCGGTCAGGTCGTAACCGCGCAACTGTTCGCGCAGCTCGTCGCTGAACGCGCGCAGGACCGTGTCCCCGACCAGGTGACCGTAGGTGTCGTTCACCGCCTTGAAGTGGTCGATATCGATCAGGGCCACCGACAACGGGCTGCGCGTCCTGGCCGCACGGGAGATCTCCGCAGCCGCCTCGCTTTCCCAGGTGGCCGCGTTGAGCAGGCCGGTCTTGGAGTCGATCCGGGTCTTGGCGAGAAGCTGCGCGTGCATCATGAAGCGCCGGGCCAGCAACACGGTGGGGACGGCGAAGACCGCGAGCACCGGGTTGACGGCCACCACCACGGTCACCAGGATGCCCAGGTCAACCTGCGCGAAGTCGGCCTTCAGCGCCTCGCGGTTGAACTCCATGTCCGCGAGCCGCGCGGCCGGGTCGGTCAGCTTGATCGCGCCGACGATGAGCGATTGGTGACCGAACCAGCCGACGATCTCGCTCATCGCCACCGCCACGACCCAGGTCAGAGCGTGCCTGCCGGTACCGATGGCGGCACCGGCCAAGGTGGCGGGCACCAGCCGGAACGTCAGCGACGCCGCGCCGTAGGCCAGGCCGAGGGCTGCGGCAGTGAAGACCCGCCGGTAGACGAGCCCCCGGTGCACGCGCCACTGGGTGAGCACGAGCAGCGGGATCGGCGCCAGCATGGCGTAGCCGGGCGGAAGCAGGATCGCGATCGGCAGCACCCACACGGTCAGGAAGTCCCGCACGATGGCACCCTGGCCGTAGGCGATCCGCGACGTCGCCGCGACCGAGACCAGGCCGCAGCCCACCAGCAGGCCGAACTTCACCACGTCCGCGACATGCCAGGTCATCTGAGATGCGACCAGACCGAGCATGACCAGCGCGATCAGCGGGATGGCCGCTACGTAGACGCGAAGCAGCCCGGGAAGCTCCCACCACGCCCAATTCTGGACAACCGCGCTCGGCCGCAGGCGACGTGTGATGGACGAGGCTTGCATACTCCACCGTTCCGGATGGGGCGCGACAGGTCTCCGGTCTAGTCGACAGCCCACCGTAAAGAACTAGATTCGCATAGCCACCTTAACCCATCTATGCGCATTCTGTTAGCTATTGCTACAGATTCAGCGACATCGTCACCGCAGGTAAGAGCTAATTGTTTATGAGCACGTCATGATTACCGGGTGTACTTCTGACCGGGGTACGTCCTTGCCAACGGCATCCACGCGCCGAGAGGAGGAACGTTCCATGCGGAATACTTGGGGCTGAGCTCTATTCATCCAAAGATGACGACAATGACCACGACGCCCCGGGACGGCTCCACGGCGGAGCCGTCCGGGGGGCGCCGGGTCATTGCCGTCCGGGGGCGCTACTCCACGGTGACGCTCTTGGCCAGGTTGCGGGGCTTGTCGATGTCCCGGTGCAGGGTGGCCGCGACGTGGTAGGCGAACAGCTGCAGCGGGACGTTCAGCAGCAGGGGGTCGAGCTCAGGTTCGCCACCGGGAACGCGGATCACCGCGTCGGCCAGGCCCGCGGGCAGGTCGGCGCTTGTCACCGCTATGACGGGGCCGCTGCGGGCCTTGATCTGCTCGATCGTGGAAATATTCTTGGCCAGCAGGTCGTCGGCGGGCACGATGACCACGCTCGGCATGGACTGGTTAATCAGCGCGAGCGGGCCGTGCTTGAGCTCGGCCGCCTGGTAGGCCTCCGCGTGGACGTAGGAGACCTCCTTGAGCTTCTGGGCGCCCTCACGGGCCACCGGCCAGCCCCGGACCCGGCCGATGAAGAACATGTGCTCGGCGGCGGCGAACTCGCGGGCGACCTTGGCGATGTGATCCTCGGCCGCCAGCACCTGCTCGATCTGCCCGGGCAGCGCGCGCAGGCCGTTCACGATCCGCTGGCCGGACGCCGAGGACAGGTCACGCACCCGGCCGAGCAGCAGGGCGAACAGGGCGAACGAGGCCGCCATGTTGGTCAGCGCCTTGGTGGACGCGACCGCGATCTCCGGGCCGGCGTGCAGGAAGATCCCGCGGCCGCACTCCCGGCCGATCGCGCTGCCCACCACGTTGACCGCCCCGATGACCTGACCGCCCTTGCGGCGCAGCTCCTGCACCGCCATCAGCGTGTCCAGCGTTTCGCCGGACTGGCTGACCGCCACGTACAGCGTGTCGGGGTCCACCACCGGGTTGCGGTACCTGAACTCCGAGGCCGGCTCGGCATCGGACGGTATCCGGGCCAGTTCCTCGGTCAGCACCGCGCCCATCTGGCCGGCGTAGTAGGCCGAGCCGCAGCCCAGGAACTTCACCTGCCTGATCGACCTGAGCTCCCGCGCGTCCAGGTTGATCCCGCCCAGCCGGGCGGTCGAGAACCGCTCATCGAGCCGTCCGCGCAGCGCCCGGCGCAGCGCCTCCGGCTGCTCGTGGATCTCCTTGCTCATGAAGTCCTCGTACGGGCCGAGTTCGTAGTCACCGGCTTCGGCCTCCACGGTGGTGGGCACCTTGTGGCCGCCGGTGCCGCGCCGGTCCCGGTCATCGAGCGATCCCGTCGTGTAGTCCGCGGCGTGCACCGTGGCGATCTCCGCGTCGTCCAGGTACACCACCTGCTTGGTGTAGCGGACCAGCGCGGCGACATCGGAGGCGACGAACATCTCGGACTCGCCGATGCCCAGCACGATGGGGCTGCCGTTGCGGGCCACCACGAGCTCGTTCGGATGCCTGATGTCGAGGACCACCAGGCCGTAGGTACCCTTCACGTGGCGCAGCGCCCGGCGGACCGCCTCCTCAAGGCTGCCCGGATTGTCGTCGTCGTCCGACTCGGCGGCGATCAGGTGGGCCAGCGCTTCGGTGTCGGTGTCGCTGACCAGCTTGACCCCCCGGGCTGACAGGCCGTCCCTGAGCTGCTCGGCGTTCTCGATGATGCCGTTGTGCACGATGGCGATGTTGCCCTTGGTGTCCATATGCGGGTGGGCGTTGACCTCGTTGGGCTCACCGTGGGTGGCCCATCTAGTGTGGCCGATGCCGACCGTGGCCCTGGTCCGGTCGCCGACCCGGTCCCTGAGGTCCTGGACCCGGCCCGCGGTCTTGGTGACCTGCAACTTGTTCCGGTAGATGACGGCCAGGCCGGCCGAGTCGTAGCCGCGGTACTCCAGGCTCCTCAGGCCCTCGAGCAGGACAGGGACGGCGTCCCTGCGGCCGATGTATCCCACGATTCCGCACACGTGAAAGGTCTCCCGTCGGTTGCGCTTACCCGCTGTCCGTAAACTCGGCTGTCCGTAACTCCGCTAGCCGTAACTCCGCTAGCCGTAGACGACGCGCCGGAGCTGCCGCTCCGACAGCCGGTGCGCGGCGAACCTGCGCTGCTCGAGCTCGGCCGCGATCAGCGGCCAGATCTCATCGTTCTTACGCTGGCGTTGCCGCAGCTCGGCGTGACGCCTGCGGATGAACTCCTCGATCGTCTCGTTGAAGTACGTCGTGACGTCGGCGACGACCCGGACCGCAGTGGGCTGCGGCAACCCGGTCGAAGCCGCCAGGTAGCGGACGAGATCCTGCGGGACAGAGTCGGGCATGACTACTTCTTACTGGCCGCCGACGATATGAGCAAGTATCCTGCCCGGATCCGGGCAGGATTTCTGACTATTTGTCGTCTATCTCGAGCATAGCTGCCCTTTCAGGGCGCCACACCGATTCGGTGTCAATGTGTATTCTTACATGCACTCTAGGTAGCTGGCCAGCACGGGACCTACCCCTGGGGGCCAAACCTAGGGCTTCCCCGTGGGGGAGCTTAGGGGGTGGGGACTTGGGCGGCTGAGGTGATCATATGGGTCTTGTTGCGGCCGGTTTCCTTGGCGTAGTACAGGGCCGCGTCGGCGGCGGTGAGCATGTCGGTGAGCTCGCGGCCGTCCCCGTCCAGGGCGGAGACACCGACCGAGATGGTGAGCTTGACACACGGCCCGGACTCATCCGCGTCGTTGACGGGGATGGACAGCTCGGCGACGTGCGCGCGCAAGCGCTCGGCGACGCTCAGCGCATCGGCCTCACGGGCATGCGGCAGCAGGATCACGAACTCCTCACCGCCGAAGCGCCCGGCCAGGTCGTAGATCCGCAGCTGGCTGCGCAGGCTGTCGGTCACCGCCCGGAGCGCCTTGTCCCCCACCAGGTGCCCGTAGGTGTCGTTGACCATCTTGAAGTGATCGATATCGACAAGCGCCAGGGCGAGCGGGGTATTCGTCCGCACCGCCCGGGCGATCTCGACCGTCGCCTCCCGTTCCCAGGTGGACGCGTTGAGCAGGCCGGTCTTGGTGTCGATCCGGGACTGGGCGAGCAGCTGCGCGTGCATCATGAACCGCCGGACCATGAGCCACATGGGCACCGCGAAGACCGCGAGCGCGGGCGTGACCGCCACCACTACCGTGATCAGCACGCCGAGGTTGAACTCGGTCAGGTCGGCTTGCAGGGCCTCTCGGCTCAGCTCCTGGTCCGCCAGCCTGACGGTGGGGTCGGAGAGCTTGACCGCGATCACGATGATGGCGTTATGGCCCCGGCCGCCCATGATCTCGCACAGCGCGACGACCAGGGCCCAGCTGAACGCGTGCATCCCGGTGCCGATGGCGCCGCCCGCGATGGAGGCGGGGAACGCGCGGAAGACCACGGACGCCGCGCCGTACGCCAGCCCCATGGCCCCGGCCGTGAACGCCCGGCGGTACACGACCCCCTTGTGAATCCGCCACTGGGTGAGCACGAGCAGCGGGATGGGCGTCACCATCGCGTACACCGGCGGCAGCAAGATGGCTATCGGCAGCACCCACGCGGTGATGAAGTCGCGCACCAGCGCGCCCTGAGCGTAGGCGGTCCGCGGCGTCGCCGCCACCGAGATCAGGCCGCAGCCGAGCAGCAGCAGGAACTTCACCAGATCCGCGGTGCTCCAGGACGTCCGGGACGCGGCGAACCCGATAAGCACCACGGCCAGCAGCGGAACGGCACCGACGTAGCAGCGCAGCACCACGGGAAGCCGCCACCAGGCCCAGTCCCAGAAGGCGGCGCGCGCCATCAGCCGGCGCGTGACGGACGAGGCTTCCATACTCCACCGTTCCGGATGGGACTGGACGAACTCCTGTCTAGTCGGCAGCTCACCGTAAAGGACTAGCTCCGTATAGCTACCTTAACCCATCTATGGCCATCTTGGGCACTATTGCCCCTGATTCGCTTACATCGTCCAACAAAGAGGCGCTAAATGGTCTTTAACAAGCCACGATTACCCGGAGTGGTGACACGCCGGGTGGCTTTCGCACAGGTATTACCGCGGCCGGAAGGAGGCATCCTCGCGATGCGCGTCATCTGGGGCTGAAACCCAAGCACATCCCGTCGGACCACCGGAGAGAGGAATTCGCAATGCGAGACACCTGGACTTGAGCCAACTCAGCGGCCGCTGTGGTTTGATTCGCGCAGCGGCACCGAACGTGCCGTCGTGGCGCTAGCCGGGCGCCGGCCCGCGGCATGACGTCCGCCGGGCGGTGACACCTGACGCCACCTGAGCGTCAGCACCAGGGCTATGACGGCACCGATACCACCACCGACAGCGATGACCGCCGCCGGACTGAAATACTGCGCCGCAGTGCCGGCGGCCACGAAAGCGGCGCCCTGGCCGACGATGACCCCCATGTTGGCCAGGCCGAAGGCCTGAGCCCGCCGTTCGTTCGGCACCCTCACGACGAAGGCGGTATTGGCCGCGAGCTGGTAAACACCGAACGCGGCCGAGAAGGAAAAGATCACCAGTGAGACGGCGAGACCGGGGTGGAGGGCCGTGAGAACCAGTGTCGCGCAGGTAAGCACGGCGAACGGCCCCATCCACTCGACCCGCTGGCGAGGCCGGACGAACTTGGTGAACAGCGGCGTGCCGATCGTGGTGCTGAGCGCGGTGGACACGAGCACCATACTGATCCCGATGGACCCGGCACCGATATCGGTCGCGTAGGAAGCGGCGACTCCCTCGGGAATCGTGTAGAACGCCACCAGCCAGCCGAACAGCAGCAGGGTGCGCCGCGCCTGGTCGCCGAAGACCAGCTGGAGTCCTTCCCGCAGCTGCGCCAGCGGGGACGGCCGGACCGAATCGGGCCGGACGGCGGGCCTGGCGCGGATGCCCAGCCCGATTAACAAGCCGGAGAGCGCAAACGTCCCGGCGTCGATGACGAGCGAGGACCGCACTCCGCCAAGTCCGAAGATGTCGATATAGCCCACCGCCACTCCCGCGGCGGCCGCGCCGACGACCTGGCCGGCCAGGAACGTCGTCTGGATCACCGCCGTACCCAGCGCGTAGCGCTCGCCTTGCAGGATGTCAGGAGTGATGGAGGCCCGGGCCGATTCGAACGGTGGCGCGAACATCGTGGTCACGAACAACAGCGCGACCAGGGCCAGCAACGGCATGCGCGGAATCACCATAGCGGCCACCAGGACCATCCGGACCACGTCGCAGACGACCATCACCGAACGGCGCGGCCGCCGGTCCGCCAGGTCGGCCAGGAACAAGCCGCCAATCACCCAGGGCAGGTACCCGGCCGCGTACGTCAGGGCGGTGTACAGCGATGAATGTGTCCGGTCAAAGACCAGCAGGGTGAGGGCGACCAGGGCCAGCCGGTCACCGGCCACGGATAGTACTTCGGAGAGCCACAGGGCCCGGAATTCGCGAACCGCGAACACGTCACGGAATGTGGCCCGCGGCGGCACAGCACCTTCCACTGTGACCTTTCTGTCCAGACCCCGTACTCCGCCGTCCGTATGGTCACTCAGTTTCATCATGACCCACGGCGGGTGTATACCGCAACAAGTAGTGCGGAATCGGTCACTCATGGTTGGATAACGATAGAGAGCAGCAACGGAGCGGCCGATTCGGCGCTGGACCGGGAGCGTGGAGACCAGGTGACACATCCGCTGCCGCCGCTCGTCGCGGAGCGGCTGCGAGCGCTGCGGGAACGCCCGGTCGAACCGACCGAGAAGGGCTGCGGCGCGGCGTCCGCCGGGCGGTCGGCCGCTGAGCTGGCCGCCACCCGGCCGCCGCTGCACGCGGCCGGATTTACCTACCCGCTGCTGACCCTGCGCGAGAGCGCGCTCACGGGCAACCTCGCGGCGATGGCCGCCTACTGCGCGCGGGCGGGCGTGGCGCTCGCCCCGCACGGCAAGACCGCCATGTCCCCCGAGCTCGCCGCCCGCCAGCTCGCCCACGGCGCCTGGGGCATCACGGTGGCCACCATCGGGCAGCTGCGCACCTACCGGGCGTTCGGCTTCCCCCGCCTGCTGCTGGCCAACGAGCTGGTGGACGAGGCGGGCATCGGCTGGCTGGCGGCCGAGCTGGCCGCCGACCCCGGCTTGCAGGCCTACTGTTACGTCGACAGCGCCGAGGGCGTGGCCATCTTGGACCGGGTCCTCACCCGGTGCCCGGCCGGGCGCAGGCTCGGTGTGCTGGTGGAAATCGGCTTCCCCGGCGGCCGGACCGGCTGCCGGACCGATGCGGGCGCGCTCGCGGTGGCGCGGGCGGTGGCCGCGACCGGCACCCTCAGGCTGGCCGGCCTGGCCGGGTACGAGGGCGGTATCGGCGCCGAGACCGGGCTGGCCGGGACGCTCGAGCTGGTCGCCTCGTTCTGCCGCAGGCTCCGGGCGCTGGCCGGCTCGCTGCGGGCCCAGGCGCCACCCGGCGAGGAGTTCATCGTGACGGCCGGCGGCAGCGCGTTCTTCGACGTGGTGGCGCGCGAGCTGACCGCCGGCGGCCCGGACGGGATCACGGCGATACTGCGCAGCGGCGCCTACCTCACCCACGATCACGGCCTCTACGCGGCGGTCTCCCCGGCCGCGCGGGGATCGGTGCCCGCGCCGGGGCTGCGGCCCGCGCTCGAGCTGTGGGCGCAGGTGCTGTCCCGGCCCGAGCCCGGGCTGGCGCTGCTCGGCGCGGGGCGCCGCGACGCCGGCTTCGACTCCGGGCTGCCGGTGCCGCTGCGCGCCGTCCGGCGTACCCCGGCCGGAAGCGAACTATCCAGAAGCAAACTATCCGGGAACGAACTGACCGGGAGCGAACTGACCGGGAGCGAACTGACCAGGCTCAACGACCAGCATGCTTACCTGCGGCTGGGGCCGGATTCCGGCCTCGCGCCCGGGGACCTGGTGAGCCTGGGCATCTCGCACCCCTGCACGACGCTGGACAAGTGGCGGGTGATACCGGTGGTCAACGACGACGACCGGGTGACCGATATGGTGCACGCCTTTTTCTAACCTGTTTAGCGCGGGCGGCCGGGGCCGGACATTATCTTTCCCCGAGCTTGCAGTTATCACGACAGTGTCAGGCAGGGCCGTTCGGATAAATAATTAATGCAGAACGGGCCGTGGTTCGTCCCGTACGTAAGGCAGAATCCGCCCTGGGGGCTGATTAGCTGCGACCCCACGCACCTACCCGAGCGGGAGCACACAATGTCTGATCCATCGTTGGTACAACTTTCTGGCAGCGTGCGGGCGCCGCTGGCGGACGCCAGGCCGGCCGGCCCGCTGGACACCTCGCTGCGAGCTGAGCTGACCCTGGTGCTGCGGCGCCGGGCCGCGCTGCCTGCCACCCGCCTGGTCGCCGGGCCTACGGCCCTGACCAGCGATGAACTGGCGGAGCAGTATGGCGCCGACCCGGCCGACACCGACCTCGTCCGGCAGACGCTCACCGGCCTTGGCCTGGAGGTCACCGCCGTGCACCCGGCGTCGCGCCGGGTCAAGGTGGCGGGCACCCTGGGCGAGCTGTCCGGGGCGTTCGGCGTGACGCTGCAGCAGGTCACGAGCACGGGACCGGGTGGCCAAGTGGTCACGCACCGCTACCGCGAGGGGGCCCTCTACCTCCCGGCCGCGCTGTCCGGAGTCGTGCTCGCGGTGCTCGGCCTGGACACCAGGCCGCAGTTCCGGGCGCACTTCCGGACCGCCGACGCGGGCTCCGCGGCCGCCGCGCAGGGCGCCTCGTACCCGCCGAACCAGGTGGCCGACCTCTACGGGTTCCCGGCCGGCACCACCGGCGCCGGCCAGACGATCGCGGTGATCGAGCTCGGCGGCGGTTTCTCGGCCAGTGACCTAAACACCTACTTCGGCGGCCTGAACATCGCGGTCCCTTCGATCACCGCGGTCAGCGTGGACGGCGCCGCCAACGCGCCGGGTTCCGATCCGACCGGCGCCGACGTCGAGGTGAACTTGGACATCGACGTCATCGGTGCCGCCGCACCCGGCGCGGCGCAGGTGGTGTACTTCGCGCCGAACAACGGCGACCAGGGCTTCGTCGACGCGATCTCCGAGGCCGCGCACGCCAGCCCGGCTCCGGTCGCCATCTCGATCAGCTGGGGCCAGTCGGAGGACTCCTGGACCGCGCAGGGACGTTCGGCGATGGACGCGGCGCTGGCCGACGCGGCTGCGCTCGGCATCACCGTCTGCGTGGCCTCGGGCGACAACGGCAGCGGCGACGCCGTCACCGACGGCCAGTCGCACGTCGACTTCCCCGCCTCCAGCCCGCACGCGCTGGGCTGCGGCGGCACCAAGCTGCTCGCGGACACCTCCGCCGGCACGATCAGCTCCGAGGTCGTCTGGAACGAGACGGCCACGGGTCACGGGGCCGGCGGCGGCGGGGTCAGCGACCAGTTCGCACTGCCGTCCTGGCAGGCCACCGCCGGGGTGCCGGCCCAGGCCAACGGGTCCACCGGTGGCGGGCGCGGCGTGCCCGACGTGGCGGGCAACGCCGACCCGGAGACCGGCTACCAGGTCTACGCCGACGGCCAGGCCCAGGTGGTGGGCGGCACCAGCGCGGTCGCTCCGCTGTGGGCGGCGCTGGTCAGCAGGCTCGCGGAGGCGACCGGCCAGCGGTTCGGGCTGATCCAGCCGGCCCTGTACGCGGGCGTGACGCCTGGTGCCGACGTGGCGGGCTTCCGCGACATCACCAGCGGAGACAACGGCGCCTACGCGGCCGGGCCCGGCTGGGACGCCTGCACCGGCCTGGGCAGCCCGGACGGCGCGGGCCTGGTCACGCGACTGCAAGGCTAAGGCCTGAGTCGCGGTTGACACTGCCAACTGACGGTCGCATACTTTTGGTAGTTACTTTCATTTGCGGGTAACTCTTTAAAGGATGTGGGTGTCATGGTGGATACCTCGGCGCGTAAGTGGTGGGCGCTGGTCGCCATCGCGGCCAGCGTGCTCGTCGTCGGGCTCGACCTGACCGTGCTGAACCTGGCGCTCCCCACGATCGCGACCAGCCTGCACGCCTCGACCAGCGACCTGCAGTGGATCTCGGACGCCTACAGCCTGGTGCTGGCGGCCGCGATGCTGCCCGCCGGGCTGCTCGGCGACCGGCTCGGTCGCAAGAAGGTGCTGCTGGCAGCGCTGGTGCTGTTCGGCGCCAGCTCGGCGGCGTGCGCGTACGCAAGCGGCACCGGTGAGCTGATCGCCGCCCGCGCCGTGCTCGGCATCGGCGCGGCGGCGATCTTCCCGCTCTCGCTGTCGGTGATCCCTGTGCTGTTCGCGCCGCAGGAGCGGCAGAAGGCGATCGCGCTGATGGCGTCGGCCACCTTCATCAGCTTCCCGATCGGCCCGATCGTCGGCGGGTACCTGCTCGACAACTTCTGGTGGGGTTCGGTCTTCCTGATCAACGTGCCGGTGGTCGCGATGGCGCTGATCGCGGTGGCGTTCCTGCTGCCGGAGTCGCGCAGCCAGCAGCGGCCGCGGCTTGACGTGCTCGGCGTGATCTGGTCAAGCGCGGGGCTGGCCGCCCTGACGTACGGCTGCATCCGGGCCGGGGAGAACGGCTGGACCAACCCAGGCGCGCTGGCCACGATCGCGGCCGGGGTGGTGCTGCTTGTGATCCTGGTGGCCTGGGAGCGCGGCGTCGGACGGCGTGGTGGCCGGGCGCTGATCGAGCTCAGCCTGTTCCGTTCGGCCGGGTTCACCTGGGGCACCGCGCTGGCCACGCTGGTCTCGTTCGCGATGTTCGGCATCTTCTTCGCGATGCCGCTGTACTTCCAGGAGGTACGCGGAGTCAACGCGATGGGCAGCGGACTGCGGCTGCTGCCCATGATCGGCGGCATGGTCATCGGCATGATCGGCGGCACCAGGCTGGCCTCGCCGCGCCGGGACGCCGGGTCCGGCGCGCCCGGCGGGTCGGGGGACGCCGGGTCCGGCGGCCCGGGGGGCAGCGCTCCGGGGAGCAGCGTCAAGGCGCTGGTCGCGGTGGGATTCACGGTCATGACCGTGGCGCTCGGGGTCGGCGCGACCACCACGAGCGGCAGCGGCACCGGGTTCGCGGCGACCTGGTTCGCGGTGTTCGGCCTCGGGCTGGGGCTGGCCATGCCCCAGACGATGAACGCGGCGCTTTCCGCCCTCATCGCCGAGCGCAGCGGCTCCGGTTCCGCGCTGATCTCGGCGCTGCGGCAGGTCGGCGCCACCATCGGGGTCGCGGTGCTCGGCACGGTGCTGAACACGGCGTACCGCGGCCGGCTGAACGTGACCGGGTTGTCCGCCGCCGCCGCGACGGCGGCCAAGAGCAGCGTGGTCGAGGGCGTGGGCGTCGCGCACCGGCTCGGCTCGGCGGCACTGCTCGGCTCGGCGCGCGGCGCGTTCGTCACCGGCATGGACACGATGCTCTGGGTGTGCGCCGGAATCGCGCTGGTCAGCGCCGTTCTCGCGGTCCTGTACCTGCCGCGCCGGGCAGACGGGGCGCCGGCCGGCGACACGGGACCCGCAGCGGTCGTCCCATCAGGCGCGGAGCGGGCAGAATCAGGACTGTGACAGAGATGCACGGAGCCGCGACGGTTGGGTCGGCAGGGTCGGCGGGGTCGGCGGGGTCGGCGGGCTTGCGCGAGCGGAAGAAGGCCAGGACGCGGGCCGCGCTGCGGGAGCATGCCCTGCGGCTATTCCGCGAGCAGGGTTACCAGGCCACTACCGTGGAGCAGATCGCGGCGGCGGCCGAGGTGTCACCCAGCACGTTCTTCCGTTACTTCCCGACCAAGGAAGATCTCGTCCTGCAGGACGACATGGACACCCGGATGATCGAGGCGCTCGAGCGGCAGCCGCCCGAGCTCGCGCCGCTGCCTGCCGTGCGAGCCGCCGTGATCGAGGCGTTCGCCTCCTACACCCCGGCCGACCTGGACCTGATCCAGCAGAACATGGCCCTGACCCTGACCGTGCCCGAGATCAGGGCCCGGGCGCTTGACGAATTCGCCCGCACCATCGGGGTGATGAGCGAAGCCCTGGCCGAGCGCTCCGGGCGCCCGGCCGACGACCTGGCCGTCCGCACCATCGCCGGCGCGATCATCGGCGTCATCATGTCGATCACGATGCCGTGGAACGGCTGGTCTGACCGGCAGAGCATCGAGGACACGTTCGCCGGAATCGACCGCGCCCTGGCCCTGCTCGAAGCCGGCCTCCCCTTGTAAGCCCCGGGCCGCCCGGCCCTGGGTTGCGTGGCGTGTGTGACGGGGCAGCACCTGTGTGATCTGCGATGCGGTGGGTCGGCAAATTATCACGCAAAATGGAGGTCGATGCGAACAAGAGTAGCCACTGCGGCGCGAGGGACTGGCGATACCCCGGCGACTCTGTCAGGACTGCCCTGCTGTGGTGGCGCCGGGTTCTGGTTAACTCCCGGAGTGGCCGAGCGCGGATTACGCGCAGCTGGGGGGCCGACTCGGCATAATGGAGCTGGACAACACAGGGTGAGCCGAAAGTCTGGTCGGCACAGATCACGCTCGGGAGCCGGCCATGTACCGCGGCGTTTTCTCCTCCGCGCTAGCCTCGCACTGGCGCAGGGAAGTGCTGCGCACCAGCTTGTGGTTCGTGCCCGCCATCGAGGTCGCCGCCGCGATCGTGCTGTTCGCCGTCACGCTGATCGCGGACCGGGCCAACTACCGTGGCGATTTCGCCATCCCGGGCTGGGTGATCAGCGGTAGCGCCGACGCGGCCAGGCAGATCCTGACCGCGATCGCGGCCGCCATCATCACCGTGGTGGGCGTGGTCTTCTCGATCATCCTGGTCACGCTGACCCTGGCCTCGACCCAGTTCGGGCCGCGGATGCTGCGGAACTTCATCCGCGACCGGACCACCCAGCTGACGCTGGGCACGTTCGTGGCGACGTTCGTCTACGCGGTGCTTGTGCTGGCCTCGATCGGGACCGGGTCGCACGGGGACTTCGTGCCGCACATCAGCGTGACCGTGACGCTCGGCCTGATGGTCGCCGACCTGGCCGTGCTCATCTACTTCATCCACCACACCGCGGTCTCGATCCAGCTGCCCCAGGTCATCGCGAGCATCGCCGCCGACCTGGCCGAGGCGATCGCCGAACAGGGCAGCGGAAACGCCGACCCGCACACCAAATCCGGCCCGACCGCGACCGAGTTGGTGGCCAAGGCCGAACGGGAAGGCGGCGTGCTGCTCGCCCCGGACAGCGGCTACGTGCAGTTCATCAAGCACCAGAACCTGGTCAAACTGGCCACCGCGGCCGACGCGGTGATCAACCTCGAGCACCGTCCCGGCCACTTCGTGGTGCGCGGGCACCGGTTCGCCACGGTGTGGCCCGCCGAAGCGGCGCCGCGGGTGCGCCAGGCCCTGGGCAACGCGCACATCGTCGGACCGCACCGGACCCTGACCCAGGACGTGTCGTTCGGCATCGACCAGCTGGTGGAGATCGGGCTGCGCGCCCTGTCCGCCGCGGTCAACGACACCTTCACCGCTTTGACCTGCATCGACTGGCTCGGGGAGAACCTGTGCAAGATCGTGACCGGGTGGCATCCCGCCCGGGTGCACCGGGACAGCGGGGGCTTCATCCGGGTCATCGCGCCCCAGCCGGCCTACGACCGGCTGGTCCAGCGGTCCTTCGAGAAAATCAGGCAGAGCAGCCTGGGCATGCCGGCCGTGATGATCCGCCTGCTGGACGCGCTGGCCCGGATCATGGCCGAGACGACCAGCGCCGGGCAGCGCCGGGTGCTGCTCGACCAGGCGGCCATGATCGACCGGGCCTGCGAGCGGTCGGTACCGGAAGCGGCCGACCGGGCCGACGTCCGGCGGCGCTACGAGGCCATCTTGACCCTGGAGTCACAGCTGACCGCCGGGACACCCGGTCAGGAGTAGCTCCGGGCCCGCCGTCATGCATTTTCCTGGCCGGGTGTCGGGAACGGCATCGCCCCGTTCGTTGGGCTACTGACGGGGCGCCACCGGGGCCCCACCGATATGGAGGCGGCTATGAAGTACGTCATCTTGATCGCTAACACCGATGCGGCCCAGAACTTGTCACCGGCCGAGCAGCAGGCCTGGTACGCCGACGTCATGGCCTGGTACGAGAAGGGCGGCGGCGGATCTGGCCGGCTGGTCGACAGCGGGCACCAGCTGGCGGCTCCCTCCGAGGGCAAGACCGTGCGGGCCAGCGGCGTCACCGACGGCCCGTTCATGGAGACCAAGGAGGCCCTGGGCGGGTACTCGGTGCTGGAGACCGACACCCTCGACGAGGCCGTGGACATCGCGCGGACCTGGCCCGGCGTGGACCAGGGCTGGATCACGATCGAGGTGCGGCCGACCCTGGCGATGTGACCTCCACCGCGTAACTCTCTACAGGGACAAGCGGCGGGTGAGCAGCTCGCGTTCGGCCGGGTTGGCGGCCAGCGCGAGCGCTCGCTCGCGGGCGGCCCTGGCCTCCTCCTCGCGTCCGAGCCCGGTCAGCAGCCCGGCTCGCAGCGCGTGGAAGAGCCGGTAGGAATCCAGCTCGTCCGCGAGCGGCGTGATCTCGGCCAGCGCGGCCTCCGGGCCGAGCACGTAGCGGGTGGCCACGGCGCGGTTCAGCCGCACCACCGGGGACGGCGCCAGGGCCTGCAGCCGGTCATAGAGCAGCCGGATCTGGGCCCAGTCGGTGCGTTCGTAATCCGGGGCTTGCGCGTGCAGCGCGGCGATGGCCGCCTGGACCTGGTAGGGGCCTGCCTCCCGGACGGCCAGGGCCCGGTCGAGCAGCGTGACCGCCTCGCTGATCAGCGCCTGGTCCCACCGGGTCCGGTCCTGCTCGGCCAGCCGGACCAGCCGGCCCCATCCGTCGAACCTGGTCGCCGCGCGGGATTCGTGCAGCAAGAGCAGCGCGAGCAGGCCGAGCACCTCGGGTTCGCGCGGCATCAGCTGGTGCAGCAGCCTGGTCAGCGTGACGGCCTGGGCGGCCAGGTCGCGCCGGGCGGGCTCGCGGCCCGCGCTGGCCAGGTAGCCCTCGTTGAAGACCAGGTAGACCACGGCGAGCACCTCGCTCAGCCGGCCGGCCAGCTGGTCGGGATCGGGTGTCCGGACGTCGGCGCGGGCGGCGCGCAGCGCCTTGCGCGCCCGCAGCAGCCGCTGGCCCATGGTGGCCTCGCTGGTCAGGAAGGCGGCGGCGATCTGGTCGGTGGTCAGGCCGCACACCGCCCGCAGCGTGAGCGCGATCTGGGCCTCGCGCGTCAGCGCGGGATGCAGCAGGCGAAGACCATGCCGAGGAGCTCGTCGTCCGCCGACTCGGTGGCAGAGAAATGGTCGCTGGCGGTGGCCGCGAGCAGCGCCAGCTTCTGCTGCCCGGCCCGGTCCCGGCGCAGCCGGTCCAGGGCCTTGCGCCGGGCCGTGGTGGCCAGCCAGCCTGCCGGGTTGGGCGGCCGCGGGCCGTCACGCCAGTGCCCGATCGCCTCGACGAACGCTTCCTGCACAGCCTCTTCGGCCAGCCCCACGTCGCCGAGCCGCGCGGCCAGCGCGGCCCGGATGCTCCTCGCCTCGGCCCGGTAGAGCCGCTCGAGCTCGGCTGCGTCCATCTGGTCCGGCCCGGAATCCTCCGGCGCGGGCAGCTCAGGCGCCGCTGAACCGGGGCGGCCGCTTGGCGGCGAACGCCGCCAGGCCCTCGGCGAAATCGCCGGAGTCGGCCATCTCCTGCTGTATCCCGGCCTCGAACTCGAGCTGGGCGTCCATCCGGTCATACATCCACTGATTCAGCTGGCGCTTGATTCCCGCGTAGGACTTGGTGGCCCCGGCGGCCATCCGGTCGAGCAGCTCGCCGGTCCTGGCCGGGAACTCCGCGTCCGGCCAGACCTGGTTGATCAGTCCCCAGTCCACCGCCTTGCGGGCGTCCAGCCGCTCGCCCAGCATGGCCAGCTCGGCCGCCCGGGCGAAGCCGACCCGGGCGGGCACGAACAGCGACGAGCCGCCGTCCGGGACCAGGCCGATGTTGACGAAGGCCAGGGAGAAGTAGGCCGACTCGGCGGCGACCACGATGTCGCACGCCAGCGCGAGGGACAGGCCGATCCCGGCCGCCGGGCCGTTCACCGCGGCGATGACCGGCTTGGGCATCCGCCGGACGCCGGTGATCAGCGGGTGGTACCGCTCGGTCAAGATCTTGTGCACGTCGACCGTGCCGCCGCCGGCCTGCTCGGCCGTCTCCTTCAGGTCCGCGCCGCTGGAGAAGGCGCGCCCGGCGCCGGTCACCACCACCGCCCGGATCTCCGGGTTGTCTGTGACCTCCCGGATCGCGGCCAGCAGGTCGGCGGAGAACTGCTGGCTCCACGCGTTCATCCGCTCGGGCCGGTTCAGCTCAATCGTCGCACCCGGCCCACGGCGGTACAGGTTGACCGTCTCATACTGGCGGTAAAGCTCATCGTCACTCACGCCGGCCATGCTAGCGGCTGATCGATCAGGAGAGAATACGGTCATGCCAGCCAAGGACTCTGATCAGGCGACACGCAAGCTGCCCAGGAAGCTGTACGAGACCGAGCTGTACCGGCTGCAGGGCGAGCTGGTGAAGATGCAGGAGTGGGTGCGCACCGAGGGCGCCAGGATCGTGGTCATCTTCGAAGGCCGCGACGCGGCCGGCAAGGGCAGCACGATCAAACGGGTGACCGAGTACCTGAACCCCCGGGTCGCCCGGATCGTGGCGCTGCCCGCGCCGACCGAACGGGAACGGTCCCAGTGGTACTTCCAGCGCTACGCCGGGTACCTGCCCGCCGCGGGTGAGCTGACCTTGTTCGACCGGAGCTGGTACAACCGGGCCGGGGTGGAGCACGTCATGGGGTTCTGCACCAACGAGGAGTACAGCCGGTTCCTGCATCAGTGCCCGATCTTCGAACGGCTGCTGGTCGAGGACGGCATCTTGCTGCGCAAGTACTGGTTCTCGGTCAGCGACGAGGAGCAGCAGCGTCGCTTCAAGTCCCGGCTGCACGACCCCATGCGCAACTGGAAGCTGTCGCCGATGGACCTGCAGTCGATCACCCGGTGGGAGGACTACTCCCGGGCCAAGGACGGAATGTTCGTGCACACCGACATTCCGGAGTCGCCGTGGCACGTGGTGGAAAGCGACGACAAGCGGTCCGCCCGGATCAACATGATCGCCCACCTGCTCAGTACCATTCCCTATCGCAACGTACGGCCGCCGGCCTTGAAGCTCCCGCCGCGTCCGGCCGCCCAGGGCTACATCCGCATCCCGCGGGAAATGCGGGTTTACGTCCCCGACCACGCGGCCGAGCTGCTGGCGCAGGCCCAGCGGTGACCCCTGGTCAGCCGGGCGGCCGGATATCCCCTTCATAGGACACGGCATTTGCGCGTCCAGACGAGAGCCGGCGCGACCAGGATAAAAGCGGAAAATAATCTCTAATCCGGCCATACGCCGTGCCGCGAAACGCCGGAATCGATGGGTAAACTTGATGGGATACCCCGGCGGCAGGTAGTGTCGTTGCCGCTGCGTAAACGCCTGACCTGCGGGTCAGCCGAATTACCCATGTGATGACCGGCCTCGCTGGCCGGTCATTAAACCCATCATGTAAAAGCGCCGCCCGGCCTGTCGGCGCTGACCGGAATAGCTGTGAGTAGCCGACGTCGGCGATAACGGCAGGCGCGGCGGAAAGAAGTGCAAAGCGTCATGTTCGAACCAAGCATGCAGCCGATCGCCAGGCCCCTGCGTGTCAGCGGGCCGCTGCCCGCCTGAGCCCGCCTGCCATCGCCCCGCCTGTCATAGCCCGCCCGCCGTAGCCCCGGCCTGCGGTCGCCCCGGCCTGCGGTCGCCCCGGCCTGCGTAGCCCCGACCTGCGGTCGCGCCGGCACCATGCCCCAGCTCCTGCATCTGGCCAGGAGCGCTCGGGGGTGCTGCGAAGTAACTGCGAACTAATTACGGGGATATTCCGATTTGCGCAACAGCTTGTGTTTGGTTGACTACAATCAACCGTGTCCTCGGGCGGGAGATACCTCTATGATCATTCCGGCCTCGACGCACGTCGGTCGGCTTAGTCTCGAATCGCGCCATATGCCCGCGGCCAAGGGCGGTGGCGGAGACATCCATGACGCCATGGCGACGCCGTTCGGAATCCGGCTGCTCATCGGCGACGTCATGGGCACCGGGGAGCCCGCGCACCAAACCGGCCTGTCCGTGCTCAACGCGTGGCGCGAGCTGGCTTGGACCGAGCCTGCTCTGGTGGGCATCGCGGAGCGGCTGCACACGCTGATCGCCCGGTCCGACCATCCGGAACGGTTCGTCACCGCGCTGCTTGTGACCTTCCCGGTCAGCCGGGACCGCGCCGAAGAGGCCGGCCCGATCGGCGGGTCGCAGGCGGAGCTTGTCTGCTGCGGGCACCCGCCGCCGCTGCTGCTGCGCGGCGCGTCGGCGGCGTTCCTCGAGCCGCACCCGGCGCCGCCGCTCGGGTTGCTCGACCTGACCGACGGGTGGTGCCAGGCGAGCATGTTCGGTGTCGATGCGGGCGACCAGTGGTTGCTGTACACCGACGGCGTGTCGGAGGCCAGGGACGCGGCCGGCCGGTTCTTCCCGCTGGCCGACCGCGCGGCGCAGGCATTGCCACCATTCCCGGCCGGCCAGGGGTCCGCCCGGCCGCACCTGCTCGACGAGCTCGTCGAGAGCCTGGCCGATCACGTCGGCGGCCGGGTGACGGACGACGTCCTGCTGCTGCTCGCCTCGATGAGCTTAGCTACCCCGCAGGCCGGCCACAGTTGGGGCATTGTTATCACCAGCCCCCGGGCGGCCGGCCTAACCGGCATGAAACTATGCCGTGGGGAAAGTACGAGGCGAGGAGGCAGGACATGGCGGTTGCACCGCTGCCTGAGCGGCCAGCGTGGCAGGACCTGAAGCGGCATTACCACGACGTCGCCGACACTACCCTGCGTGAACTGTTCGCTACCGATCCTGGCCGTGGCGAACGGCTCACCGCGGCGGCGACCGGGCTTTTTCTCGACTACTCCAAGAACCGCGTCACCGACGAGACCATGGGGCTGCTGCTGGCGCTGGCCGGAGAATCCGGCCTGGCCGAACGGCGCGACGCGATGTTCCGCGGCGAGCACATCAACGTCTCAGAGGACCGGGCGGTGCTGCACGTCGCGCTGCGCCGGCCGGCCGGCCAGCCGCTGG